>Ga0209963_1000265_pt1 | contig 140484 bp, 147 predicted proteins | sample ThiBio_1000_biof_2_FD_183957 | JGI IMG/M metagenome (GOLD analysis project Ga0209963, IMG submission 183957) | Wastewater bioreactor microbial communities from Cape Town, South Africa - Thiocy_cont_1000_biof (SPAdes) | ecosystem: Engineered > Bioreactor > Thiocyanate-remediating >... | reverse complement strand
TCGCGCCGCCCGTCTCCGCCAGAACCTTGGTGATCGCCGCCGTCAGCGACGTCTTGCCGTGGTCAACGTGACCGATCGTGCCAATGTTACAATGCGGCTTCGTGCGTTCAAACTTCTCTTTGGCCATCTATGTCCACCTCTTACGGCCGGGCATCTGCACGGCTCCAAACCGGCGGCTGGTTACTCAAAAAAACGGCCCTGTTCAAGTCATAGGTTCTGGGCCAATCTTGGCAGCCGCGCTAGAAGACGCCTCATTTAGTACGTCAAACAAGAAGATCAATCGGGAGACGCCCATGAACCCGCCAGCGAACGCACAAGCCGCCGCCCAGTCCGCCAGCCGTCCGGCCACGCCGCCGTTGCCGCACGCAAAGCCCGAAACGCTGGGCCTGTCCCCATCCCGCCTTCAGAAGATGTCCGACGCCTTCAGGCGAGACATTGACAAGGGGACCACGCCCGGCGTGACCGTGATGGTGGCGCGGCATGGCCAGATCGGCTGGTTCGACGCGCTCGGCCGGCAAAGCCCGGCGTCGGACGCGCCGATGCGTCATGACAGCCTCTTCCGCGTCTTCTCGATGACCAAGCCGATCGTCTCGGTGGCGATCATGACGCTGTTCGAGGAAGGCCGAATTCTGCTCGACGATCCGCTGACCAAGTTCATCCCGGAATTCGCCGACCAGAAGGTGGCGATCGAGACGAACGGAAAGCCGGAGCTGGCTCCCCTCGCCCGCCCGATCACCGTCCATGACCTGTTGCGCCATACCTCCGGCATCACCTACGAGCACACCGGCAATGGGCCGGTCCACAAGATGTATCAGGAGTCGCGGCTGCGCAGCCGCAAGATCGACAATGCCGAACATGCCCACATCGTCGCCAGCCTGCCTTTGATCTGCCAACCCGGCGCGGAATGGAACTACAGCCGCTCCACCGACATCCTGGGCCGCATCGTCGAGGTCGTTTCCGGCCAGACGCTCGGGACCTACCTCACCGAACGCATCCTCGCGCCACTGCGGATGACCGAAACCGGCTTCCACACCAGCGCCGACAACAGGGACCGTCTTGCCGAGCCGTTCGCGAAAGATCCGTGGACCGGCGACGCGGTCAAGCTGTTCGACATGACCGAGAAGCCCGCGATGGAATCCGGCGGCGGCGGGCTCGTCTCGACGACGATGGACTACGCGCGGTTCTGCCAGATGCTGCTCAACGGCGGTACGCTCGATGGCGAACGCATCATCGGCCGCAAGACGCTGGCGTTTATGGCGTCGGACCACCTCGGGCCGAATCTGCCACGCAACGGTACGCTGTTGACGCCCGGCCACAGCTTCGGCCTCGGCTTCTGCGTCCGGACCGACGAAGGCATGGCGTCGGTGACCGGTTCAGCCGGTCAGTTCTTCTGGAGCGGCATCGCCGGCACGTTCTTCTGGATCGACCCGAAGGAAGACCTGTTCGCGGTGTTCATGTCGCAGGGACCGGGCCAGCGCGAATACTTCCGCAACGTGATCCGCAATCTGGTCTACGCGGCGGTGGAGTGAACAGTATAACCGTCATTGTGAGCAGCGTAAGCGACGAAGCAATCCATAGCCCCCACCCAACCCTCCCCCGCAAGCGGGAGAGGGAGAAGAAAAAGGACTGGATTGCTTCGCTAAACTCGCAATGACGGTCGTGAGATCCGTCAGCTGATCGTCGCGCCGCCGTCGATCACCACCGTCTGGCCGGTCATGAAGTCGCCGGCAGCCGAACCCATGAACACGGCTGCACCGGCGATTTCATCCGGAATGCCGATGCGCAGCAGCGGTGAACGCGCGGTCGAAGCCTTCAGATTCTCCGGATTGTCCCACAGCGCCTTGGCGAAATCGGTCTTGATCAAGCCCGGCGCGATGCAGTTCACGCGCACGTTGTGCTTGCCGTATTCGCAGGCGAGGTTGCGCGCCAGTTGCATGTCGGCGGCTTTCGAGATCGCGTAGGCGCCGAGAATGGTCGAGCCCTTGAGGCCGCCGATCGACGAGACGATGATGATCGAACCGTCCTTGCGCTCGATCATCTGCGGCACCACCATGCTGATGAGCCAGTTGTTGGCGACGATGTTGTTGCTGAGGATCTTGTTGAACTGATCGTCGGAGATGCCGGCGAGCGGGCCGTAATACGGATTCGATGCCGCGTTGCAGACCAGTACGTCGATCTTGCCGAACGCCTTGTTGGATTCATCGACGAGGTTCTGCAGATTTTCCTTGCTGGAAATGTTCGCCGCGATCGCGACCGCGGTGCCCTTGCCGAACTTGTCGTTAATTTCCTTCGCGACCTGATCGCAAACATCCTGCTTGCGCGAGGAAATCACCACCTTGGCGCCGTGCTCCGCCATTCGCTCCGCGATGGCGCCACCGATGCCGCGCGTCGAGCCGGTGATCACCGCGACTTTTCCCTTCATGTCGAACAAGGTCATGCAACTCTCCTTTGATGTTTGTTGTCTCGTCGTGATCGTTGTGGGTTACGCCAACTTGGTGGCGCTCGCGGGCTCCGCGCCGGACGGCTGATGCATCGCGGCGTGGGAAGCGTCCGCGATCCATGGCTGCTGATTGACCATGGGAATGCGCCAGCCGCTATGGCCGTCGCTTGAGAGGTGATCGAGCCGCGTCACCGACACGTTGTCGATAGTGAAGGCGAGCCCCCGCTCCGGCTGATCGTTGAGCGCAACGCCGAGCGCTGCCTTGATGGTGCCGCCGTGCGCGACAACCACCACGTCGCCGCCAGCGTGTGCGGCATTGATCCGCGCGATCGCGCCTTTGACGCGATTATAGAGATCCATGAAGCTCTCGCCGCCCGGCGACGGTTCATCGATCGGCGCGAACCAGTAAGTGCCGACGGCAATCGGCCGGCTGGCGAAAAACGCCGCGCGGTTCAGTCCCTGCCACTGACCGAGATGCTGTTCGGCGAAAGCGGAATCCTGCGTCATCGCGCCGGGCTTCGGATAGCCGGCCTGCCACAACGCGTCCGCGGTCTGATGCGTGCGCTTGAGATTGCTCGAGAACCACGTCGCCTGACGCGGCAGGATGCGCGCCACTGAATCGAACACGACGCGGTCGCTGCAGTCGCAACCGATATCGGTCTGCCCGTAGATACAACCGCCGTCCTCGCGTACCGGTGCATGACGCACCCACCACCATCGCGTCGCCACAACACCGGCCGGAACGCTGTGCTGAGCCACGAATGGCGATTGCGGAGGATTGGACATGGCTGGAGCCCTTCAATAGTGTTTCGCGCGGATGTAAGTGAGATATAGCGGGATCATAAGTCAACGCCATGTCCAACATGGCTGCCTGCGCCGTCGGTTGCTTCAAACATTGTATGAATTCCATCGCGCGGCAAACATCGACGAATTTTGAATCGGGCCACTAAAACGGAGAGTTTCATGGGTCGTCTCGAAGGCAAATCGGTCATCATCACCGGCGCAGGCAGCGGCATCGGTCGCGCGGCCTCGCTGTTGTTCACCAAAGAAGGCGCCAGGCTGATTGCCGTCGATCGCACCGAGGGCGTCAAGGAAACCGTGGATCAGGTGCGCAAGGCCGGCGGCACCGCCGAAGCGGTGATGGCCGATGCCGGTTCCGAGAAGGATGTGATCAGCTACATCGACAAGGCGCTGTCGACCTACGGCAAGCTCGACGCGATCTGGGCCAATGCGGGCGTCAGCGGCGGGCTCGTACCGCTCTCCGAGCAGACGGTGGAGCATTGGCAGGAAATCCTGCGCATCAATCTGATCGGTCCGTTTCTCGCGGTGAAATATGCGATCCCGCATATGACCAAGCAGGGGCATGGTTCGATCGTGTGCACCGCGTCGGTCGCGGGCCTGAAATCCGGCGCGAGCGGCCATCCCTACGCCGCCTCGAAAGCCGGCGTCATCAGCCTGGTGCAGACCACCGCCTACTCGCTTTCCGGCACCGGCGTGCGCATCAACGCGGTTTGTCCCGGCCTGATCGAAACCGGCATGACCAAGCCGGTGTTCGACCGCGCCAAGGAGCGCGGCACGCAGGACAAGATCGGCCAACTCAATCCGCTGAAGCGTCCGGGTCAACCGCACGAACTGGCCGCGATGGGCCTGTTCCTCGCCAGCGACGAAGCCTCCTATGTCAATGGACAGGCATTTCCGGTCGACGGCGGTCTTACGGCGTCGATGCCCTACACCGGCAAACCGATATAACTGGAGCCATTCCCATTCCGATAGAATCGGAATGGGACTCGGGATTCCTGTTTTGACGCGTTTTCTTGACGCGAACCGGCATCCACTTCGCTCGAAAACGCTATAACAATCAGTCCGGCGGCTGGCTCGATGCGCTGGCCGCCGGGCGCGCGCTGTCGCGGATGCGCTCGCGATAGAGCGCATAAAGACCGGAGCCGACGATGATCGCAGCGCCCAGGATCATCGCGGCATCCGGCACTTCGCCGAACACGATGTAGCCGATCAACGTCGCCCAGATCAGCGCCGCATAGCGAAACGGCGCGACCGCCGAGATATCGCCGATGCGCAGCGACAGGATGATGCAGTTGTAGCCGATCGGCAGCAGGATCGCCGCGGCCACCAGCAACACCATCGTGCGCGGCGACATCGCCGTCCAGCCGCCGAGCGGATGCAGCAGCACCGCGCCCGCGGTCCCGACCGAAATCGTCGTCAGAAGCGTGATCAGCAGCGATGGAATTTCCTTCGGGATGCGCTTGGTCGCAAGGTCGCGCAGCGCGCAGAACATGACCGCGCATAACGCCAGCAACGAATACTGATTGAACCCCGCGACGCCGGGGCGGACGATGATGAGCACGCCGATGAAGCCGGCGGAGATCGCGAGCCATCGCCGCCAGCCAACCTGCTCGCGAAACACCAATACCGCGCCGAGCGTCACCGCCAGCGGCAGCGCCTGGAATATCGAGTAGATATTGGCCAGCGGCAGATGCGTGATCGCCGCGAGAAAACAGACGGCGCCGCCGACCTCGCCGATCACGCGTAATGCCACGGGCGCAATGAGCAGCGTGCGGACCGGTCGCATCGCTCCGCTCCGAAGCGCAAGCATCGCGATCAGCAGCATCGCGAGCACGCCGCGCACGAAGATTACCTGCCCGAAATTGATCTCGGACGACACGAATTTGGTGATCGCATCGTTCATGGCGAAACACGCCGTGGCGATCACCATGAACAGATTGCCGCGAAGATTGGGAGAAAGGGCCACGGTGACGTCCGGGTCCGATGCGTGGGCTGGGCGCCAACGCGAAATCAAATAACGGGAATGGATAGAATCGAGGTGCGATCCGGATCGGACCGCACCTCGGTTGTCGTGCTATTTCGCGCCCGCCTTCTGCGCGTATTCCCACGCCGCCTTGGCGAGCGGCACGGTTCGCTTGGCGGACTCCATCGCCTTGGCGCTGGCCGCGGTGCCGTCGCGAATCCGGCCCGCGATACCCTGCGTAATGCCCGCGAGGCGGAACAGATTGTAGGAAAAGTACCAGTTGAACTCCGGCACTTCGTCGCCGGTTACCTTGCAATAGATCGAGGCGGCCTCGTCCATCGTCGGGATATTAAGCGCCTTGAGATCGACGTTCGCGAGTCCCGGCATGGTCCACTGCATCAGCAGATAGGTGAAATCCGCCATCGGATCGCCGAGCGTCGACAATTCCCAGTCCAGCACCGCCTGCACGCGCGGCTCGGTGGCGTGGAAGATCATGTTGTCGAGGCGGTAGTCGCCGTGGACGATCGACACGCGACGCTGCTCCGGCATCGTGCTCGGCAGCCATTCGATCAGCCGCTCGACTTCCGGAATGTGCTGCGTTTCCGAGGCGCGATACTGCTTGGTCCAGCGATCGACCTGCCGCGCGAAATAATTGCCCGGCTTGCCGAAGTCGCCAAGACCGATGGCCTCGGGATTGTATTGATGCAGTTTCGCCAACGTCTCGATCTTGCTGGTGAAGATCGCGCGTCGCGCTTCCGGTGGCTGGCTCGGCAGCGCCGGATCCCAGAACACCCGGCCTTCTTCCATCGACATGATGTAGAACGCCGCACCGATCACCGAATCGTCGGTGCACAGCGCATAGGCGCGCGCCACGGGAAAGCCCTGTTTGCTGAGTGCCGCGATCACACGAAATTCGCGATCCACCGCATGCGCCGAAGGCAACAGTTTGCCGAACGGCTTGCGCCGCATCACGTAGGATCGGCCCGGCGTATCGAGCCGATAGGTCGGATTGGATTGACCGCCCTTGAACTGGAGGACTGTCAGCGGTCCTGCGTAACCTTCGACATGCTCCTTCATCCAGTTGTCGAGGCGGATTTCATCGATCCGATGCCGCTCCTCGACAGGCTTGGTGCCGGAGAATTCTTCGTCTTTTCTAACGCCGTCTGCCAAAGTGGCGCTCCGTTTGGTTTCGTCCGATCATTTCGTCAGATGGGATTTCGTTCCAGCGGGAGCGCCACGATGGGGACCCGCTATTTCGAAGCCGCCTGATTGGCATACTTCCGAAGTTCAAGTCTGGCAATGGCGCGATTGTGCACCTCGTCCGGGCCGTCCGCGAGCCGCAGGGTGCGGACATGGGCGTAGGAGTGGGCAAGGCCCGCATCGTCGGACACGCCGGCGGCGCCGAAAGCCTGGATCGCGTGATCGATGATCTTCAACGCCATGTTCGGCGCGGCAACCTTGATCATGGCGATCTCGAGTTGCGCGGTCTTGTTGCCGACCTTGTCCATCATGTCGGCCGCCTTGAGGCAGAGCAGCCGGTTCATTTCGATGTCGATGCGCGCTTCGGCGATGCGCTGTTCCCACACCGATTGCTCGATGATCTTCTTGCCGAAGGCGGTGCGCGACGACAGCCGCTTCACCATCTTCTCCAGCGCTTCCTCGGCCTTGCCGATGGTGCGCATACAATGATGGATGCGGCCCGGACCGAGACGGCCCTGCGCGATCTCGAAGCCCCTGCCCTCGCCAAGCAGCAGGTTGCTCGCCGGAACGCGGACATTCTCGAACAGCACCTGCGCGTGGCCATGCGGCGCGTCGTCATAGCCGAACACCGGCAGCATCTTCTCGATGGTGATGCCCTTGCTGTCCATCGGCACCAGGATCTGCGACTGTTGCTGATGACGCGCGGCATTGAAATCGGTCTTGCCCATCAGGATGCCGATTGCACAGCGCGGATCGCCGGCGCCGGACGACCACCACTTGCGGCCGTTGATGACGTAGTGATCGCCGTCGCGCTTGATGCTGGTTTCGATGTTGGTCGCATCGGACGAGGCAACCGCCGGCTCCGTCATCAGGAACACCGAGCGGATCTTGCCGTCCATCAGCGGACGCAGCCACTGGCGCTTGTGCTCCTTGGTGCCGTAGCGCATCAGCACTTCCATGTTGCCGGTATCCGGCGCGGAGCAGTTGAACACTTCCGATGACCAGCTCACGCGGCCCATTTCTTCGGCGAGCGACGCGTATTCGAGATTGGTCAGCCCAGCGCCACGGAATTCGTCGTCTTCATGCTCGGACGGCGGCATGAACATGTTCCAAAGGCCTTCCGCGCGGGCCTTCTCCTTCAGCTCCTCGAGAACGGGAATGACCTTCCAGCGGTCGCCGGTCTCGTCCTGCTTCCGGTAAATCGGTTCGGCCGGACGCACATGCTTGGTCATGAACGAGCGCACGCGGTCGAGCCATTCGCGCTGGCGATCAGACATATTGAAGTCCATCGGAGGATCCTCGCGGTTGTCTTGCAAAATAAGGGGTCACGCTGCCGCCTTGGCCTTCGTCCCATCGGCGACGTTGTCGCGGATGCAGCGAAAGATCGCCGGTGGCAGCGACCGCGAAACGCCGGATGCCGATACGCATTGACAATTCGCGACTATGAAACGATAGTTTCATACAACTGTTTGAATTGCAACCGCCAGATCGAACCGGGGTATGACCGCCCCGCATGGCGCCTCTGACAAAACGAACAACCACAAAGCGGACAACGCACCGATGGCGACAGATCGAACCCGAACCGCGATCCTCAACGCCGCCGAGCAGCTCTATGCCGAGCGCGGCTTCTCCGACGTCACGCTGCGCGACATCGTCGCCGCGGCCAACGTCAACCTGGCCGCCGTCAACTATCACTTCGGCTCCAAGGACGAACTGATCGCGGAATTATTCGTGACGCGAAGTATCGCCACCAATCGCGTGCGGCTGAATGAACTGAAGGCCGCCGAGGATGCGGCCGATGGCCGCGCGCCGATCGAAGCGGTGATCCGCGCGCTGGTCGGCCCCACCCTGCGCGGCTGCCTCGGCCCGGACCGACAGGGCGCCACTGCCGCACGCTTTATGATCCGCGCCTCGATTGAGGCAGTGCCGCCGATCCGCAAGATCCGCAATCGCGAGATCAGCCATTTGCGACGCTTCGCAGCCGCGATGCAGCGCTCCCTGCCCGACGTTCCCGAGGTGGATATCTACTGGGGCCTGCACTTCGCGCTGGCGATGGCGCATCAGACCATTCGCGACAGCGAACGGCTCGGCAAGCTTTCGAACGGTCTATGCGATCTCGACGACGTCGAAGGCATCATTGCCCGGGTGGTCAGCGCTGCAACCCTCGCATTGACGACACGGCGACCCGCAACGGCGACCGCCAAGGCACAACGGGCCTGATGATACGGCCGAGGATAACGTCAGCGAGTTGCGAGGAGCCAAAGGCTGGAGCGGGTGAAGGGAATCGAACCCTCGTATTCAGCTTGGAAGGCTGCTGCTCTACCATTGAGCTACACCCGCGCTGGTGCGATGCACTATCACGCTCGCGACAAAGGCTCAACCGGCAAGCACGGTTTCCCCCGCCGCCGGCAAGGCCCGAACGGAATCGACCGGTTCAATCGTCGGCGAATTCGGAGAACATCGCCCGAGTCAGGCGCCAGCCGCGCGGCTTGGCCCGCTTCGGCACCTCGCCCGGCTCGTGCTTCATGATGACCGGCTTGTTTTCCTTGGCGCGATAGGGCGGCGGCCAATTGGCCAACCGGGTCTGCCCGGTCTCCGAGGGCCGCAGATAGGCGCGCGCGGATCGCTGTCCGATTCCGCCAGTGCTGGGATCGCGGGTTTTGGCCACGGCGCAACCTCCTGTCGCGACAGGCTTCCGCAAAGATGTTGACGAGGCGTTAAATGCTTCGGGCAAATTCGCCGGTTGCGACGACCGGGCGCACCCGTCTCCCGCCATTCGGGAGATAGGCCGGCAGCTGTTCGCGGCTTATCGAGATGTCAGAAAAACCGCTCAGGCGCGGCCGTTGTGGCCCGACCGATAGCCATCGATGGCATGGGCGAGGAAGATACCAGCACTCAGAAAACCGAAAATCGCAGTCACAGTCTCAAACATCGTCGTCGTCCTTGACCCAGCGATCTCACGTAACGTCATGCGCCCCCGCACAGTCAAAAGGAAAACCGAAGCGATCACGATTCAGAGAGGCGCTGATGACTTTCGGCAACAGGTTTGTGGCGGGACGGTGCGGAAACAGGGCCCTCGGGATGGCACCGCATCCGGATCGCGTTTTCTTGGGCCACCCTCACCGCATCGCCGTGACATGGATCACGGTCCGACCGGGACGTGAGTCTTATCAAGACGACGTCCCCGGGGTGCCGGGGGTGATTTGAGAACCTAATGATTTGATGACGAGAGTGGGTCGCTCCGATCGGGGCGGCCCACTTTTTATCGGACGGTGACGGCATCGCACGTCGGCAAGGATCATGGCGCCATCCATCCCGGCCGGTCATTCCGTCGATCTGGCGGGCACGCGGAAGGTCGCGTTCCGATTACTCCGCGGCAGCTTCCACGGCGAGGCGGTTCACTCGCGTCTCGCCTTTGACATTGTCGACCGTGACGTGGGTATCGTACCAGGTGAGACGCGGCCTGACGCCGAAACGCTCCGTCAATTCCGCGATCTTGGCGTCGGTGAACCAGGCTTCGGCAGCCGCGCGATTCTCCCACAGATAGACACCGCCGCCGCCCTCGTCGCCATTCAGGTAGTCCTTGCGAACCAGTCCCCTCGTCGCGAGGGCGCGGTAGGTCGGAGCAGAGCTTGTCCCGCCCTTGATAGCTTGGTCCTCGGTCCGCCTGGGAAGATCGAATTGAACGATAACAATGCAAGTGGCCATGGCACTCTCCTCATTGTTCAGAGACAGCGACCCTACCTACGGTCCAGCACGCGCATCTTTGCACAACCGCGCCGTTCCCGGCGGTAAAAACATGGTCTTGTCTTGCGGAGCGGTCGCAACACCGCCCTTGTGGGTCGGCATCCGCGCGACGCCGGCTATAGCGTTTTCGAGCGAAGTGGATACCGGTTCGCGTCTAGAAAACGCGTCAAAACAAGAATCTGGAGCCCCATTCCGATTCTGTCGGAATGGAAATGGCTCTAGCGTCTGGCGGCCCACACCAGAGCGGTTGCGGCAACGAGAACGGCGACGCCCGCAATGCCGGCGCAGATCAGTCCTGCGGGAGTGATCCGCGCCGTACCCTTGAGATTGATACGCTTGCCGATCGACACGTCGAACTCGGCCCGCATTTCCTCGGGATGCGCGCGAAGAGCTTCCGTCGTATCGGTCATCGATAGCCTCTTTCCGAACAGCCGGACATGCCGCGATGGCCGTCGTGCGTGGGTTGCTGACGACGGTCGACACCCCGGGACAAAATCCGGGCCCTGCAATCAATTCCGCCAAGCAGAACTTGGAGTTAGAACAGGCTATTGAAAAATTGGTGGGGGAAGAAGGACTCGAACCTTCGAAGCCATACGGCGGCTGATTTACAGTCAGCTCCCTTTGCCACTCGGGACACTCCCCCGTTCCTCGCCAACATGGCATGTCCGGCCCGAACCAGGGCTGGACGACCGTCGATGACGATAAAACGAACGCCCTGTCACAGGGCGTTGGCTGGGCGGGGTTATGGCGGAAACGCCATGGCAAAGTCAACCAAGGGCGACAGGAATAAATTGGCGGCCGGTTCCCCGGTGCAAATTGCCATTGCCCGGGACCCGTGAGAGAAGGCGGCATGACCGACCATGATCGAAAGCCGCGATTCCAGCGCTCCCCGGGCAAGGGCTCCCGCCCGGGACCGCCGTATCGCGGCAACCGGCGCGAGCGCAGCGGCCACGACGACACGGTGATTCTCTACGGCTGGCACACCGTGACCGCGGCGCTGGCCAATCCGCAGCGGCGCATCCGCAAGCTGCTGCTGACCGAAAACGCGGCCCGCCGGCTCGCCGAGGAAAAGATCGAGACACGCGTCGCGCCCGAAGTCGTCCGCCCGCAGCAGATCGACCACCTATTGGGGCCGGACGCCGTGCATCAGGGGCTATTGGCGGAAGCCGAGGCCCTGCCGACGCCGAGCATCGAGACCTTGCCGCAGGATGGCATCGTTCTGGTGCTGGACCAGATCACCGATCCCCACAATGTCGGCGCCATCATGCGATCGGCGGCGGCCTTCGCGGTGAAGGCGATCGTCACCACGGCGCGGCACAGCCCGGAGGCAACCGGCGTTCTCGCCAAGTCCGCATCCGGCGCGCTCGAACTGGTGCCGCTGGTGCTGGTGCAAAACCTTGCGCGCGCCCTCACCGCGCTCAACCAGCGCGGCTTTCTCACCGTCGGCCTCGACAGCGCCGGCAACGAGAACCTCGCGGCCGTGCCGTTGCGGCAGCCATTGGCGCTGGTGCTCGGTGCGGAGGGCAAGGGCTTGCGGCAACTCACCCGCGAGACCTGCAGTGTGATGACCCGGCTCGATATGCCCGGCGACATCAAGAGCCTGAACGTCTCGAACGCGGCCGCGCTATCGCTCTACATCTGCGCCAGCCGCCTCGGCCTGATGGGCTAAACCGACCTTCCAACGGAAGCCCGCCGCGGCGAACCGCGAGCGGGCGATGGTGTCCAGTCGATCCGGTTTTCGGTTCGCGCCGGCTCAGTGCCGATGCGCGCGCGATCCGTGTTGAAAGCCGCTGCGGTACGAATAGCGGCCGCTGTCCCGGAAGCGCGGCGCATGAGCGGCACGCGGGTGCATAGCGTGGTGCATGCCATGATGCGCGCTGTGACGCGGCGCGTAACCATAGCGAACGCTGTGGTCGTAGCGGACGCTCGGCCGTGCCGCGTAGCGGTAGCCGGAATGCATACGGTAGCCGTAGCGCAGGCGCGCGGGGCGCGCCCGGTGACGCCAATGATAGGTGGTGATCGCCGGACCGCGCCATGCAACGCCACCATAGCGATAGTGATTGATCGGATTGGCATAGGGACCGCCGGTGTAGCCGTAGTGACGAGGCCAGCCGACCACGGTGCGCTCCTGATAGTACGGACGCGGCGCGAACTGTCCGGGACCGTCATACACCGGGCCCTGATTGACCCAGTAATATTGCGGCGACGGCACGGCCAGCCGCTGATAATGGCCGTAACCGCCATAGCCGTAACCGCCGGCATAGCTCTGGCCACACGGGCTGACATAGGCCTGCCCGCATGGCGAACACGGGCTGGAAAACAATCCGCTCCCGCCGCCGCACGCCATTGCCGGCGCGGCGCCGAGGCCGACTACCGCCACGGCGACGGCTGCCGCCAATCCTGAAAACATCTGACGCATCACTCTCTCCTGTTAGGTTTCTTGAATATTCTTTGGTGTCCGGTCGTTCAATGAACTAGGGGCGCGGAAGCAATCCGCGACGGTGCCACTGCGGATCCCGACGATTCGGCGGCGCCTCGATCACTGTCGGCGGATAGAACGGGACCGCTGCGGCCGGCGCCGGCGGCGCCGATTGCGCGGTCCACGACCGGCTGTAGCTTTCGGCGCGCGGCGGCAGTTTGCGATTGGCGGGCGGCTCGCGTTCGAGGCGGCCGTATCCCGGCATTTTGCCGGCACTCGGATAATAGTGCCCGACCTCGAGCTCCGGCGCGATTCGCCGGCCACCGTAAATAGTCGGCTGCACATGGACGTTCTTCGCAAGGCCCCAGTCGCCTTCGACGACGGCGTAGGATGCATCGATGCCGTTGATGACGATCGGAACACCCGCGCGACTTGGAATCACGACCGAAAAGCCATCGTTGGCAGATGCTGCCAATGGCAACCCGACCAGCATGATCAGTGCGCAAATCGCCCGCATCGCGGATTTCCTTTAAATGATGAAGCACCGTAACCGAACGGCGCGCGTCAGAGGTTAAGATCGGAAGGCATTCTGCCGGTAAGCCTAACGCGTAAGGTTTCCGTACCGCCCAATTGCAACCAATCGGGCGAGAATTCCTTAACGCGACGGATGCCGCGTCGTTGCAACGGCGCGGACGAAAGCAGGCGTTCGGACTTGTCGCGGCGGAATTGCGCTGCTAGCTGTCAGGCTCGGGGGCCGGCGTAGCACAGCGGTAGTGCAGCGGTTTTGTAAACCGAAGGTCGGGAGTTCGATCCTCTCCGCCGGCACCATTTCCCGCCTGGATCGCGCCGCGACGACGCTGACAATTCCGCCAACACTGCGTTATGATCGTCTCAGGCCGCCAGAGAGCGCGGCCGATCGGCACAATCAGCCGGAATTCCCGGCGTTCACGGAGCCATTGCCGTGACACAGATTTGCGCGCGAAAGATCGTTTGGCGGGACGTCGGCCAAGTCGCGGAACCGGGCCGATATCTCTTCAAATTCGGCTGGCTGACGGTCACAACCGACGACATCGCCATCTGGCGGGAGCATCCCCACGCGTCGTTCACGCTCGTCGCCGTGGCACCGCTTGGCGAAACGCCGGATGAATTCCGCCTCGGCGCGTTCAATCTCGGCGACACGTAGAGCCGTTCGGCAGGGCCTGTATGGCGAAATGGGCCTGTATGGCGAAATGCGGAAGGCCGGCACGGGCCGGCCTTCCATCGAAATCGAAATCGAACGTAACGACGGACAGGCTAGTAGTTGGACGCCGCCGGTCCACCCCAACCGAAACGATAGTTCAAGCCGGCCTTGACCGTGTGTTCGTCGTTGCGGAAGCTCGTTCCGACGACATCGGCCGGCCCGCCGGTGAACGTGGTGTTGCCGAAATTATAGTATTGGTACTCGACCTTGGCCGACCAGTTCGGAGCGAACATGTATTCAAGGCCGGCACCGACGGTGTAGCCGTCCTTGCGATTTCCGTCAGTGCTGAACGGCTGCGACACGCCGGCAACGCTCACATCGAGATTGCTATCCCGGAACGCGTAACCGCCCTTGGCATAAAGCAGCAGCGGCCCCGTCGTGAAACCAAGCCGGCCGGTGACCGATCCGAGGCCGCGGTTGTTGAGCGACGCCACCGAACCGCCCGGAAACACCACACCGCTGCCGGTCGAAGCCAGCCAACTGTAATTCGCTTCGAGACCCAGCACCCAGTTGTTGGCGAACTGATAATCGTAACCGCCCTGAACGCCGCCCATGAAACGGGCGTCGCTGCCCTGCAGGCTGTTGTCGCCCGAGAACGCGCCGCCGAGATGGCCGCCGATATAGAATCCGGTCCAATTGTAAACAATCGCCGGCGCTGTCACCGGCGGCGGTGCCTTCGTATAAGGCCGTGGCGGCAGGTCCGCCGCGTTCGCCACCCCACTGACGGCCGATACAACCAACGCGAACGATGCGGCCGTCGCGAACACAAACGTCTTCATGGCAGGTCCCCTTGTTGTGACGAAGACCCTGTTGAAACAACGTGGCATCAATTTGGTTGCGTCATGGCATTCAAATAGCAACGTTCGTCCATAACTGTGTCAGAGCGCCGCTCCGGGTTCCCTCACAACCGATGTGTCTCTAGACTGCAAGCGGCGCCATCGCGAGCCCTACCGCGGGACATGGCCGGCCAGGGAGACACCATGATCGCCAAAGACCTGATGAACGACTATCCGCCGACGCCGGACAAGCAAGTCACCCTGGCGAACTGGCGCCAATCTCCGTTCAATAGCTGGAGCTATCGTAACGTGCGCCGCCTGTTGCCGACGGCGAACATCGCGGCAACGCATCCCGGAAGGCCGTTCGAAACAGGTCTGGAAAGTATCGAAGACATCGAATTCGTCGGCGTCGACGGGCAGCCCACAACGCTGGCGAAGGCATTGCGCGCGACCCACACCGATGCTCTCGTCATGTTGCGGCGCGGGCGCATCGCCGCCGAGTGGTACGCCAATGGCATGGATGCCCGAACGCCGCATATCGTGTTTTCGGTCAGCAAGTCGATCTGCGGTTCGCTCGGCGGCATCCTCACCGACCGCAATCTGCTCGATCCCGACGATCTCGTCACGGACTACGTGCCCGAACTCGCGAAATCGGTTTATAGCAACGCCACCGTGCGCCATCTGCTCGACATGACGGTCGGCATTCAGTTCGTCGAGGACTATGACGATCCCGACGGCGACGTGATCCGCTATCGCTACGCCATGGGTTGGGACATTCCTCCGCCCGGCCGCGAAGTGACGGACGTGCGGCGCTTTCTGGCCACGATGCGGCCCGACGGCAAACCGCACGGCGACACGTTTCATTACGTCTCAACCAATACCGACGTGCTCGGCTGGGTTTTCGAACGCGCCTGCGAACAGCCGCTCTCGGACATTCTCAGCGAGTATTTGTGGGGGCCGCTTGGCGCCGAGCATGACGGTTATGTGACGGTGGATTCCCACGGCGCGATGCGCGCCGCGGGCGGCATTTGCGTCACGCCGCGCGATCTCGCCCGCTTCGGCGAAATGATGCGCCGGCGCGGTGTCGGCGCCGATGGCCGCCAAGTGGTGCCCGGCTGGTGGATCGACGACATCAACGAACACGATAGCAGCGCCGCTTGGGCGCGCGGCGATTTCGCTGAATTATTCCCCGGCGCCAGCTATCGCAGCAAATGGTATCAGATCGACCGCACCGAGGGCGTGCTCTGCGCGCTCGGCATTCACGGTCAATGGATCTACATCCACCCCGAAGCCGAACTGGTGATCGTGAGGATGGCGTCCGAGGCGATCCCGCTCGATCCGGATCATGCTTTGTCATGGCGTCGCGGGTTCGACGCGATCGCCGACGCATTCCTGTAGGACGGCATAACAAGACCGGGCTTCACATCGATCCGATGTGAAGCCCGGCTTGAGGCGCAGACCGCCTTAGTGGCGATGGCCGCGATGCATCACGACCGGCTTGTGAGCGCGATGCTTGCGCAGGTGGCGATGATGCACCACGCGGTGCTTGTGCATCCGCGCCTGCGCGTTCAGCACTTTGGCGCCGACATGAGAGCCGCCGACGGCAGCCGACTTGGCCGGGGTGACGGCATGCGACGGGCCGGCCGCCATGGCGGGCGCGGCGAGCATGGACACGGCGAGCAACGCAGCAGAAATCGTCTTGATCATGGTCATCTCCTGTTCGATCACGAAGTTGACCGGTCGGATGGCCGGGCTCGTCGATCATGGACACGAGCCTACCGATCCGCGACTGAACCAAGGCTGAAGCGCCTCGACGGATTTCGTTCATCTGGATGAACTGCTCGTCATCGTCGGACGGATTCCGCCTCTGCCGCAAAACGGATGACAAGAACACGCGCCCGTGATGGAATACGCGCGTTTTCGGAGGGTTGATCCAGCACCCATTCGCGTCGATCCGGACGAACAGGAGCACCCATGAGCGAATCTGTGATTCAATCTGTGATGAAGTGGATGTCCGCTACGGTTCTGACAACGGCACTGGCCATGCCATCGCTCGTCTCGCCCACCTTCGCCGCTGGGTCCGACGAGCCTTCCGCGCCTCCGGCCACCAAGTCGGCGCCGAAAGACTCCAAGAAAGCAAGGACGAAGAAATCCAGCGCCGACGATCCGGCGTTTCTTCAAGGGTATCGCCACGCCTATACAACGATCTACGACGGCCATGACTACGCCGGCGCGATCGAACAGTTGAAGGCGCTCCGCCACGACGACCGCGCCGACGTCGCCAATCTGATCGGTTATTCCTATCGCAAGCTCGGCAACTACCAGCTCGCGCAGGCGTGGTACGAGCGCGCCCTGAAGGCCGACCCGAACCATGTTCGCACCTGGCAGTATTACGGCCTGTGGCAGATCGAACAGGGCAATCGCGAACAAGCGCAATATCATCTCCATCGCATCGCCCAATTGTGTGGCACCGGCTGCGCCGAATATCGTTCGCTCGCCGCCGCGCTCGACAAACCCACGGGGAACGGCCCGGTCTATTGAGACTGTCGCGCTATTGAGCTGAGCGCCTTGGATCTGACAGACTTAAAGCCGACCGACTTGGAGCCGGCGCATCGTTCGGGGTGCGCTGTTTCTCGTTCACGAACGGCGTCGCCTCCCTGCATTCGGCGAGATATGTCGAACCGCTCGACAAAGCCGGCTAAGGTCGTATAGACGACCTGCAGCGACGCTCTTGTCCGCGCCGCACGCGTCACATGGGCGACAGTTGATGACAACACCCACGCGATACGACCGGATCGCCTTCGTCGCGGGAACGAGCGCGGAAGCCCAGCAGGCTCTCGATGCCCTGGTCAAGACCTACGGCAATCATCCGCCGTCGAAGGCCGACGTCGTGGTGGCGCTCGGCGGCGACGGATTGATGTTGCAGACGCTGCACCAGCTGATGCGCTCCGGCAAGCCGATCTACGGCATGCATCGCGGCACCGTCGGCTTCCTGATGAACGAGTATCGTTCCGAGGATCTCTATGCGCGCCTCGCCGCCGCGCGCGACACCGTGATCCATCCGCTGCTGATGCGCGCGACCGACAGCAGCGGCAACGTGCATCTGCATCACGCCATCAACGAAGTCTCGGTCTTCCGTCAGACCCATCAGGCCGCGCGCCTGCGCATCCTGATCGACGAGCGCGAACGCATGGCCGAACTGGTCGCCGACGGCATCATGGTGGCCACGCCCGCCGGCTCCACCGCTTACAACCTTTCGGCGCAGGGGCCGATCCTGCCGATCAACGCGGCGTTGCTGGCGCTGACGCCGATCAGCCCGTTCCGGCCCCGCCGCTGGCGCGGCGCCCTGCTCCCCGATTCGGCCTTCGTGGTGATCGAAGCGCTCGAAAACGACAAGCGGCCGGTGGCGGCCGTCGCCGATCACGACGAGGTGCGGAACGCGGTGCGCGTCGAAATCCTGTCGGACAAGACGATATCGATGCGGATGCTGTTCGATCCGGGCCACAGCCTCGAAGAGCGCATCCTGAGCGAGCAATTCGGGTACTGACGGCGCGATCCATCCCGTGCGCACAAGCTGGCAACCATTCCTTAACGGCCCCGGCATATAGTTAACGCGGCGTTTATCGGCCTCCGCCGGCGCCGCGTCCAGAGCCGAGTGATGTACCAGATCGATTTCAACAAGCTCCGCTTTCTCGTCTCCGACGACAATCCGCACATGCGCCGGATTCTGCGCACCTTGCTGCATTCGTTCGGCGCGCGCGAGGTCTATGAATCCGAGGACGGCGCGACCGCGTTGGAGATGTTCAGCCACTACGTGCCCGATATCGTCATCACCGACTGGGCGATGCCGATTTTCGACGGCCTCGAACTGGCGCAGATGATCCGGCAGCCGGACGCCAACGGCAATCCCTATGCGCCGATCATCATGCTGACGGGACACTCCGAAAAGCGGCGCGTCACCCTGGCGCGTGATGCCGGCGTCACCGAATTTCTGGCCAAGCCGATTTCGGCGAAGGCTCTCTATCAGCGCATCATGAACGTCGTCACCAATCCGCGCCCGTTCATCAAGACCAAAAACTATTTTGGACCCGACCGTCGCCGCAATACCAACAATTCCTACGTCGGCCCCGAGCGCCGGACCGGCGCCAAGGCCGATATCATGCAGCAGCCATCGTTGATGGACAAAGCACGGATGCCGGGATAACCGCGCTCAAGGGATGGAATGATGGCCAGATCGAAGCCGCCCGCGCCGCAAGTCAAAGCCTATGCCGACCATCATGTCATTACGCAGCCCAATCCGTTGCGCCATGTGGTTCGTTATGTCGAGGACAAGCAAGCGGACGATCCCGTCGCGCGCGCCGAACAGGCGCTGGCCGGTCTCTCCAGCGAATTCGACGGCTGGATGCACGCGGAGTGCGATCGGCTCGCCGCCGCTTATGGCGCGATCCTGAAGGCCGGCTTCACGGCGGCGACGCGCGACGAACTGTTTCGTGCCGCGCACGACATCAAGGGCGATGCCGCGACCTTCGGCTTTGCTGCCGCGGGAGCAGCTGCCGACAGCCTGTGCCGCATCATCGAACACGCGCCCGATATCGCGGCGGCGCCGACCGATCTGATCGCGCATCATGTGCAGGCCATTCAGGCCATCGTCCGCGAGCAAACCAGCATCGACCGGATCGGCGTCGCCGAAACGCTGAGCAAGCACCTCCGCAATGTCGCCGACGACTACCTGAAGGCCGTCAATCACGACCGGCCTGAACATCTCGAGGCCATTCTCGCACCGAGCATCGTACCGGGCGAATAGATGCGAACGTAAGCGATGCAAGCTCGTTCACCTGTCCTCACGAGGAGCAAAGCGACAAAGCAACCAGCCTCTTGAAGAAGGACTGGATTGTCCCGCTTCTCGCGCAATGATGATTCAACGCCAACTCATTTCGATATGGCGGCCGCGATCGAAGCCTAGAGCCATTTCTATTCCGATAGAATCGAAATGGGCTCAAGCTTCTTGTTTGACGCGTTTTCTTGACGCGAACCGGTACCCACTTCGCTCGAAAACGTTAAGGCCTTACGCCGCGATGCGCTGGTGTTCCGGCGCGATATCGATGACGTCCGCCACCAGCTGATCGCAGAACACTCGCGCTTCCTCGCGCGCGGATTCGGTGGCGAACCGGCGCAGCAGGATCAGCAAAGGTTCGGAGACATCGGGATCGGCTTCGCATCGGGTCAGCACGCGCTCCACCATGCGGCGGCGCAGTCGCGCAGCGCCGTCGACAGTACCGACGAAGCCGATCTCATTGGTCGCGTCCAGCGCCGCACGGAACGCCGGGAATGTCGACGACGGCAGGCCGGCGCGCGTCAGAAGCGCGTCGAGACTTGAGCCGCCGCGATCGTACAGCAACGCCGCGACCCGATGAGACGGCAGCCCCGACAGTTCGACCAGCGCACGGTCGAACAATTCGAGATTGCCCGACAGCAATGCACGCAGGATCAACCCTGCCGTCAATTGTCCGGTGGCGCGCAGATGCAGAACCAGTTGTCCGGTCTCGTCACCACGCGAGCGGGTCGCGAGATTGATCGCGGAGCGATCGCGCGCTTCGACGACGATCCGCTCGGCACGGTCGGTACTGAGCCAGCGACGCGCGACAACGAACTGCGCCAGCGTATCGGACAGCTTGGCGATCAGCGCGAGCCGCGTCGCCGGCGGCAGGTCGTCGAGCCCCAGCATCGACTCGCGAATCGCGGCGAGATGGCCGTGACGTTCGACGATCCGGTCCCAGGAAAAAGGCGCCAGCACTGCGTGCGGATTCTCGATCAGTTCGAGCGCCGCCGCGGGAGATCCCACCTCGGCAATGGCGGCGCACACCGATGCCGGCAAGTTGACGCGGCGCGCGATCGCGCATTGCGTCTCGGAGTTTCCGGTTGCGACCAGATCGACCAGATCGGCATCGATCAACAACGGCGAATGCTCGAGAATCGGCAACGCGACCGACGGCTGATCGAGCGACAATGCCTGCACGATAGCGGCTGGGGCGTGCGCGCTGCCCGCAAATACCTCGGCCATCGCCTGCCGCACCAACGGGGACGGATCGTCGAGCAGCATCAGCAGCGCGCCTTCCGCGGCGGCGCGATCGTCTTTGGAGAGATCGGATATCAGCCAGGCCCGCGCCAGCGATCGTGTGGCTTCCGCGCGCTCACCGGCAGGCGCGGTCCGAACCCAGGAAATGAACTGCCGAACGATCATGCTTGTTCAGGCCTACGCAACATCCAGACACCAGACAGCGATGCCACCCTCATACAAAATAAACCATGACGCTTAACAAAGGGTTCACCATAACCCGCTGCGCCGATTGAGGATTTGTTAAGGATCGGCAGCGCGCTCACGCCGCGCAGGCACGACGCCCATAGCGTTTTCGAGCGAAGTGGATACCGGTTCGCGTCAAGAAAACGCGTCAAAACAACAATCTGGAGCCCCATTCCGATTCTATCGGAATGGAAATGGCTCTAGCCGCTGAACGTGCCGGCGCGGTCGCTGAACAAATCGAACGGACGCGGCGCGCGGACTTCCGGCGTCGCACGCAAGGCATCCACGGTCGCGGACGTCGATTGACCGTTGGCCCAGAGTTGTTGCACGGCGGGCGACACCGGCTGCGCCCGGTCGCCGGTCTGGAACAACGTGCGAAACGACAGGTCTTGCGAAGGTTGCACCGCGGACGCCGGCCTGACCGCGCGGGCGTCCGGAAAGCTGGAGAGATAGGCTGCATTGTCGACAGGCGCCAACGCTGTCGGGGCAGTCGGCACCGGGTTCGCAGACGCTACCGCCGTCCCCGGCACGCTCGACCGCGCGGCGCTGGCGTAACGCGACGACAGAACGGCGTAGACTTCCGAGACGCTGCGTTCGCGCCCGCCCCGATCGTAAAAGATCGAGCGATTAGCGGCGGCGGCATTCGGAAACAACTGCGCGCCGCTCGCGCCGGGATTGCTCTCCGCATTGTTGATCAGTTTCGCGGCCCCACCGACGCCCATGAAGTGCGCCATGTAAAGTTCGCTATCGCTCGGCCGGCGGCCGATGGCACCGATCAGCTTGAAACCGTTGGAATGCGTGAGCACTCCCGCCATCGCAGCGCTTGCGGCCGGGTCGTCGCGCAGATCGAGGATGGCCTTGCGCATCGCCGGATCGCTGACCGAATAGCTGCCGGTAGCCGAACGACTGATGGCGTTGGCATACTGCCCATACCCCAGCGCCGCACCGGCTTCCTTGACGGTACCAAGCCAGGTCTGATCGATGAATTGAAACAGCCCGCGCGCGGACGACGTCGTCGCAACCGCGCTCGGATTGAAATTGGATTCCATTTTCGCGGTGGCAAGCAGGTATTCGAAACTGGTGCCGGTGGCGGCGGCGGCCTGCTGGATCGCGCCCGTCACGCGGGTTCGCGAGGCGTTCGCCGCCGTCGTGCTGGCGCTCACGGCATCGACCGACATGACCTGCTGCCCTGCTCCCCACGGCATCATCGCGCCGGCATACAATTTTGCGCCGGCTTCACCATCCGCAGACGCTGCCGCTCTCCCAAACGGCAAGGCATCGACCGACAGGTCAACCCTGGGCGATCATGGTTAATGGCTGGTTAAGAGGCGACGAGACGGCGTCAGGACGATTGGCCGTAAACTTTCGCCGGATCGAAGACCTTGTCGGCATCGACGAAAGCCAGCTTGCCGTCACTGCCCCGGATCGCGGCACGATAGAAGCACGATCGCCGGCCGGTGTGGCAGGCCGCACCGCCAGCCTGTTCGACCCGAATCCAGACCGCATCCTGGTCGCAGTCCACCCGAAGTTCGATAACGCGCTGCACGTTTCCGGAACTCTCGCCCTTGCGCCAGAGCGCGCCGCGCGACCGGCTGTAATACCAGGCCTCGCCGCTGGCGACGGTCCGGCGCAGAGCTTCGTCATTCATGTGCGCCACCATCAGAACATCGCCGGTGGTAGCATCGGTGGTGACGCAAGTGACGAGACCGGCAGCGTCGAACTTCGGACGCAGCAGCAGCCCCTCTTCAAGCTCATGTATCTCGGCGGACGTGGGCACGGCGAAACCTCAGCGGCACAGAATCGGGAACAGAAAGAGAAAAATCATTTATTTTCAAGAGACTAAAGACAAATCATAATGATGTATATGATTTGCTGGGCGCCCCGCGAAGCGCGCCCAGCATTTCATCCTGCAAACGAAGACCGACGTCCAACGTCCTGATTCTCAACGCATCTCGCAGGTTGAGGCCGTCGCCGCCAAGCTATCGCTGAGGTCCGCGCACCACCGACATAAACCGTGCCTGCTCGGCGTAGTTGTCGCGGAAAATGCCGGTGAAACGCGTCGTCAGCGTCGAGGCACCGTGCTTGCGAACGCCACGCACCGACATGCAAGTGTGCTCGGCCTCGATCATCACGGCGACGCCGCGCGGCTTCAGCACCTCATCGATAGCCGCGGCCACCTGGGCTGTCAGGTGTTCCTGGGTCTGGAGCCGGTGGCCGAAGATATCGACCAGCCGGGCCAGTTTGGACAATCCGACGACCCGCTCCACCGGCACGTAAGCGATATGCGCCCGTCCGTAGAACGGCATCACGTGATGTTCGCAATGCGAGGTGAAGGGAATATCTCGCACCAGCACAAAATCGTCATACCCCGCCGTCTCGCCGAACGTCCGGTTGAGAACTTCCGCCGGGCACTGCTGATAGCCCTGAAACAGTTCGTCGAAGGCTTCGACCACCCGACGCGGTGTATCGAGCAGGCCTTCACGCCCGGTATTCTCGCCGATGTACGAGAGCAACGTCTTCACCGCCTGCTCGGCTTCGGCGCGCGATGGCCGAGGCTGATCGGGATGGACCGCCGCTTCGAGATAGTCGGCCGGGTCCAACTGAGCGGGGCGGACGTCAGGCCCGCGCAGATCAGTCGCCTTGACCTCTCCGGATCCGGGCGTTGAAGATTTGTCGTCAGCGGCCTTCCCCGCGCGCAGCGGCTTGATCAATGCGTCCATCCTCACTCCGTTCGACCGGCCCAACGGGCCGGAGTGTCACCGGGCAGACGGGGCGACCGAAGGGCCGCCGGACGCCTGAGTCCGACCATGCTAACATCGCCCCGCCGGCATCGATCGTTGGATTTTCCGGCTGATGGCTGACAAGACTGTATTTTCTCGTCTCGCCACTTATATAGGGTGATGAACCGGGCCGCCAAGGGTGGATACCGGCGCGACCGATCCAATCGGCGCAAGTCCTCGATCGGTACACGTCTCCGATCGGTGCAAGTCCGGGCCTCAATCGCCATGCTCAACGAGATCTACAATCAACGCATCATCGCTCTGGCCGGAAATATTCCAAGGCTGGGGCGGCTGGCCTCCCCCGACGCCACTGCTACCGCCCACTCCAAACTCTGCGGCTCGACGGTCAAGGTCGATCTCAAGATGGACGGCCCTGTCGTGACCGACTTCGCTCATGACGTGAAGGCCTGCGCGTTGGGGCAGGCGTCGTCCGCGATCATGGCCCAGCACGTGGTCGGCTCGACGGCGGACGAGCTGCGGGAATTGCGCGAAACCGTTCGCCGGATGCTGAAGGAGAACGGCGCCCCCCCGCAGGGCAAGTGGGCCGACATCGCATTCCTCGAGCCGGTGCGGGATTACAAGGCCCGGCACGCTTCGACGATGCTCACCTTCGATGCCGTCGTCGACGCCATCGGTCAGATCGAGGCGAAGGCCGCTCAACTCAGCGACGCGGAAAACTGACGGAATCGCGACTATTGGGCTTGAGCCTGCCGGGGCGGCGCGGCGCCGCTGACCGGAGGCGCGGCTTCCGCCGTTTTTGTCGCCTTGACGATCGGCGACGTCAGCGTGACGCCGGACGTATCGTTCGAGAAGCGGTCCTGGATCGGCTTGATGTCACCGGCCGCCATCGGCGTTCCAGGTTCGATCTTGCGCGGCAGCACGTCCGCGACCGTGTCGGTGGTCACGAGATTTGTCCGCCACAATTCGGCTTGCGACAATTGATGCAGCGCTTCCCACGGTGGAACGCTCAGCGCCAGTTCAAGAAGATCACCCGAACCGCCCATATCGAAGGTGTATTTGGCAAGACGGCCGATGTCGCGTTCGACGATCATCATGTCCTGCGCGGTATAGCTGGCGGCTCGGGCATCGTTGGCCCGATCGCCCATCCAGATTTGATGAACCCGCACTCGCGCGCCCGGAGGCACGTAACGCACCTTGCCAGACAACAGCAGGAAAACGCACATCGACTCGCAGGACGCATCCGGGATCACGGCAGCAGCGCCGGTCGCCGATCGCGGGCTGTCGATCGTCGCGCCGACCGTCGTCAACAGACCAAGTCCCCGCCAGACGCGACCGAGCGCGATCGCATCGTTCACCGAGCCGCCGCTCGAATCCAGCACCATCGTCGCGCCCACGAGATCGTGGCTGCGCGCGAAGTCCTCGAACGCCTTTGGCGTTTCGGCGGTGATCACACCGGTGGCGCTGATCCAGCCGTGACATTGTTCCTCGCACGGAACCCACTCGAATCGCATCGGCAGCTTGCGGATATCGACCACGTCGCGCGCCCGCGCCGGCCACGCGGCAATCGCGATGACGCCGAGCAGGGCCAGCGCAAGCGCGACCATCAGCATCGTCGAAATCCGGGCCTTCAGCGAAACAGCGGCGCTCACGAAATCCCCTCCCCGACCGCGACATCAATCCGGCCGGACGATTCAGCGCAATTCAATTGTCACAAAGGAGCCTAATCGCGGTTGCAAAACGCTCCAACTGTCTTTTGCTGCCCTGCGGTACGAAACGTGCGATATTTCGCGAAGTGTGTCGCAAATGCCAACAGTTCCACTGACGCAACCTGCGGACCATGAATCGAGACGCCGATGACTTCGCCTTGCCCCCATTGCGCGGCAACGTTGCAAAACCTGCCACGCCGAACCGGACAGGTGGCGATCTGGTGTTATCGGCACACGCTTTCGCCACTCGTAGGTTACAACTGCCGTCACCTTCCGACCTGCTCGGCCTATGCCGACGAAGCGATCGGGCGCTTCGGCCTGTGGGCCGGCGGCTGGATGACGCTGGCGCGTCTCTTGCGCTGCCAGCCGTGGGGAACGTCCGGCATCGACAATGTCCCGCTGGCGCGCTCCGACACCGCCCGATGGTATCTGCCGTGGCGCTTCGCTCGCTGGCGCGGCGTCAACGATCTGGAACCGTAGTGGGGCGGTTCAGAAGTTGGCTTCATTTTATCAGCCGTGTCCTCCAAGCGAACTTCTGAACCTGAGCCACACTCGAATCATAAGTTGGCTAGTGCCCTTTCGAATCCGAAGTTCGCTAAGGAGGGCGCTGCAAAATGCGGCGAACATCGGATTCGGGACACTAGGCGCCCGGCTCCGACGCTCGCCGCATTTTGCAGCGCCATCCCAGTTCCGGATTGTTCATCGATCCTGCACGCCATAGGATCGGTTCGGGCATCATCACCATTCGGCGGGCAGCGTGCGTAACGGACTTTATTCGATTGAGTTCCACACGGTTCACGGAACGGGTTGCGGCGTTGTCTATGCCGTCGACGGCAAAGTCCGGGGAGGCAACTCAGCTTTCGCATTCATCGGCAGTTACAGCGGCACACAGGACGAGATCGTCGTCAAGGTTTCGACCCAACGACACAATCAGGATCCAAGCTTCAAGCCCTTGTTCGGCATCGACCGGGTCACGCTGACCTTGAAGGGAACCATGATCGGCGACATCATCGAACTGGAAGGTGGGGCGATGCAACTTCCCGGCGTGAATTTCCGCGCGATGCTGACTCGCCTCTGCGACTGATACCAACCGCTCAAGTGCCCGCGTCGGTCGCGCACGCTGTTTCGAAACGTCGGGTAATCAGCACCACGGCCAAAGCTGCGACGACAAACACCACCGCGACATAACCGGCGACGTAAAGCATGTCGCGCGCGAACAGAACGCCTCCGATGCCGGAGCCGACCGCCTGCCCCACGTACAGCACCGACGTGTTGAGAGACACCGACGCGCCCGCGAACGGCGGCGCCGCTCCGACAAGGCGGACCTGCTGCATCGAATTGGTCGAGGCAAATCCGATTCCCCAGACGCTCACGCCCAGCGCCATGATCGCAAGCGTGCCGGCGCCGACCGCCCAGATCGTCATGCCGGTCAGCAGCACCATGACGAACAGCAGCGAGGTCCGGTAGCCGCCCCAGCGGTCGACCAGTTGCGTCGCCATCACGTTGCCGATGAAGCCGAAGATGCCGTAGAGCGAAAACACCACCGCGATAGCGCCTGGCGTTGCCTTGGCAAGTTGCGTCAGAAGCGGCGCCATGAACGTGAAGATGATGAACTGCCCGGACATCTGCAACGCGGTGATCACCAGCAAGAGGACGACCAGCGGATTACGGCCAAGCGACACCCACGTCTTGAGTTCGACTGCTGCGCCGCTCACGCGCGCCGGCAAACGCCAGATCAACAGCACGAAACTGATGCACGACAGGGCCGCGATGCAGACGAATGCCGTTCGCCAGCCGGCATAGCTCGCGATGATCGTGACCATCGGCAATCCGGCCGCGGCAGCAAGCGACCAGCCGAGAAAAATATAGGCGATCGTGCTGCCGCGCTTTTCAACCGGAACGATCAGGCTCACCGTGCCAGCCGCCTGCGGCGTGAAAGGCGCGGCCACCACCATCATCAGCAACCGTATCGCCATCAGCGTCGCGTAGTTCGGCGCGAACGCGGAAGCCAGATTGCAGAGCGCCAGCAGAAAGAGGAGGCAGCCGAGAAACTTGCGCCGGTCGAGTCGGCCGGTAAGCCAGGCGCTGAGCGGCGAACAGATGAACAGCGCCGCCGCACCGAACGTAATCAGCAGCCCGGCGTCGCGGATCGACACGCCGAGACCGGACGACAAATCGGTCAACATGCCGCTCGGCCCCATGATCGAGGTGCCGATGACAAAATTGCCGAGCAATAATGCGGTGGGGGCGAACGAGGATTTCACGCGCCTTTCATAGCACGATTTTGATGCAATTGCATGAAATTATATTCGCACTGCCCACAATAACGTTCGCGCCCGTTCAACGACATCAGGCAGGGCTGCGCCTGACGTAATGCCGCCATCTTCAAGCGTTGCAAGTCGGCGTGCGACTGCTATACCGCTGCTTTCCGCTTACCTGCGCCCGTTCGCAGGAGTGAGCCAGAGGAGATCGACATGCCCGACAATACCCCGCCCGCTTCAGGATTCCAGTTTGGCCTTGCCAACCTCAAGCCGGCCGAATCGCTCAGCATCACCCTCACCTTTCCCGACGGCGCCCGCCGCGATTTTACAAAGGGCGTGACCGGCCTTGAGATCGCCAAGGGCATCTCGCCGTCGCTTGCCAAGCGCACTGTGGCGATGGCGCTGGATGGCGTGGTGGCCGATCTCGCCGACCCGATCGAACAGAACGCGCGGATCGAACTCATCGGCCGCGACGATCCCCGTGCGCTCGAATTGATCCGCCACGATTGCGCGCATGTGCTTGCCGAAGCCGTGCAGACGCTGTGGCCGGGCACGCAGGTGACGATCGGTCCGGTGATCGAAAACGGATTCTACTACGACTTCTTCCGCAACGAGCCGTTCACGCTCGACGACTTCGCCGCGATCGAAAAGAAAATGCGCGAGATCGTCGCGCGCGATAAGCCCTTCACCAAGGAGGTCTGGGACCGCGAAAAGACCAAGCAGGTATTTCGCGACAAGGGCGAGAACTTCAAGGTCGAACTGGTCGACGCGATCCCCGGCGACGAACCGATCAAGATTTACTTTCAGGGCGACTGGTTCGATCTGTGCCGCGGCCCGCACATGACGTCGACCGGCAAGGTCGGCAATGCCTTCAAACTGATGAAAGTGGCCGGCGCCTACTGGCGCGGCGACAGCAACAATCCGATGCTGACGCGCATCTACGGCACCGCGTTCGCCAGGCAGGAAGATCTGGACGCCTATCTGAAACAGATCGAGGAAGCGGAGAAGCGCGATCATCGCAAACTCGGCCGCGAACTCGACCTGTTTCACTTTCAGGAGGAAGGGCCCGGCGTCGTGTTCTGGCACGCCAAGGGATGGACGCTGTTCCAGACGCTGGTGGCCTATATGCGCCGCCGCCTCGCCGGCGATTACGACGAGGTCAACGCGCCGCAAATTCTCGACAAGGTGCTGTGGGAAACATCGGGCCACTGGAATTGGTACCGGGAAAACATGTTCGCGGCGCAATCGGCCGGCGACGAGGCCGAGGACAAGCGCTGGTTCGTGCTCAAGCCGATGAACTGCCCCGGCCATGTTCAGCTCTTCAAGCACGGATTGAAAAGCTATCGCGACCTGCCCTTGCGGATGGCCGAATTCGGCATCGTCCATCGTTATGAACCGTCAGGCGCGATGCACGGCCTGATGCGGGTGCGCGGCTTCACGCAGGACGACGCGCACGTCTTCTGCACTGAGGAGCAACTGGCCGAGGAATGCCTGAAGATCAACGACCTGATCCTCTCAACCTATTCCGACTTCGGCTTCGGCGACATCGTGGTCAAACTCTCGACCCGACCCGAGAAGCGCGTCGGCACCGATGAAAGCTGGGATCACGCCGAGCGCGTGATGGCGACGGTGCTGCGCGAGATCGAAAGCAAGTCCGGCGGCCGCATCAAGACCGCGATCAATCCCGGCGAAGGCGCGTTCTACGGACCGAAGTTCGAATACGTGCTGCGCGACGCCATCGGTCGCGACTGGCAGTGCGGCACGACGCAGGTTGACCTCAACCTGCCCGGCCTGTTCGGTGCGTTCTACATCGACGCCGACGGTTCGAAAAAAATCCCGATCATGGTGCATCGTGCGATCTGCGGCTCGATGGAGCGCTTCACCGGCATTCTGATCGAGCACTTCGCCGGGCATTTCCCACTCTGGCTCGCGCCGGTGCAGGCGATCGTCACCACCATCACCTCGGAAGGCGACGAATACGCCAAACAGGTCGCCGCCGCCGCGAAGCGCGCCGGGCTTCGCGTCGAACTCGATCTGCGCAACGAGAAGATCAACTACAAGGTGCGCGAACATTCGCTCGCCAAGATCCCTGCGCTGCTTGTGGTCGGCAAGAAAGAAGCCGAGACGCATTCGGTCTCGATTCGCCGCCTCGGTCAGGAGGGCCAGAAGGTGATGCCGCTCGCGGATGCGCTGGCGGCCCTGGTCGACGAAGCAACGCCGCCGGACGTCAAACGCGCGCACGCGGAAGCCGCGGCGCAAGCCATTTAGATTGCATCGAAGTCGCGTGGCCCGGCCTTGTGCCGGGCGCGCGCGGCGTTACATCTCGTGGCAACAAATCGGCCGGCGCCGGCTGACACATCAACACGCCATTCAAGAGCCGTCAGAACACATGTCAGACATCATCGATTTTCTGAAGACGCGTCGTTCGGTGAAGCCGCGCGACATGAACGACACCGGCCCGACCGCGAGCGAACTCGAAACCATTTTGACCGTCGGCGCGCGCGTGCCCGATCACGGCAAGCTGGCGCCGTGGCGCTTCATCGTCTTCCAGGGTGATGCCCGCAGCCGTGCCGGCGAAGTGATTGCGAACATCTTCGCCCAGCGGAATCCGGACGCCCTTCCCGAAGATATTGTCCGCGCCCGCAGCAGCCTCACCGAAGCGCCGCTCGTGATTGCTGTCGTCAGTTCGCCGAAGACGCATCCCAAGGTACCGCCGTGGGAGCAACAGTTGTCCGCCGGCGCCAGCGCTCTCAATATCGTCACCGCCGCGACGGCTCTGGGCTACGGTGCCAACTGGCTGACGGGCTGGTTCGCCTACGATCGCGACGTGCTGGCGGGACTCGGGCTGAAACCCGACGAGCAGCTCGCGGGGTTCATTCACATCGGCAAATCGGAAAAGCCCAACGAGGATCGGCCTCGCCCGGTGCTCGCGGATATCGTGACGAATTTCTGAACGAGGCGACGTCACGCGCTATCGCGCGACGACTTCGACTTCACGATCGACGCCGTTGACGACCTTGAAGGACTGCTCGAACACCTTGCCTTCGTTCTTGGCGATGGCGCGATATTCGCCCTCCGCCAGAATCACGCGCGGGAAGGCGCCAATCGATTCCTTGACGACGTCGCCACCGGGCGTGATCACCGACCACGCCGTATTGGCCAGCGCCTCGCCGCCCTTCTCGCCGACCAGTTTGAGCGTGATAACAGCGGCGCGATGGGTGATCGTTGCATCGGTCAGTTTTCCGGCCTGGATGCGAATGTCGGAACGCACCACCGAGTTGGCATCGCCGTAATTCGAAATGATGTTGTAGGTGCCCTCGGGCAGGATCACCACATCGCCGGGCGTCGCGTTCGGCACGAGAGCCGGGCTTTCGCCGCCGGAATCAAATTGGCTGCCCTTGTGGACGCTGAAGGAAATCTGGTTCGCCGGAATCTTCGACGTGCCGACACGCCCCTCGATGCGAAGCCCGCCCGCCGGCAACAGGAAGGATTCGCGATCCGTCTCCGAGCGTAGTGTCACGGAGCGCGCCGCGCTGACGAGACCGAGCGCGACATGCACGATGTAGTTGCCGGGAGGCAAAGCGATATTCGGCGTTGCCCCCTTCTCCTCACGGATCAGCTTGAACGCACCGCTCTCGTCCGGCTTGTCGGAAAAGACCCGCCACACCAATCCGCCATTGATAACCGGCAGATCCTTGCCGTAGCGCGCCGTCAGCGCCAGCACGGCATGATTCGGCGCGGGGTTGACCGGCGCCACCGTAGCGGCCGGTGGCGGTGTCACAGCCGATACGGGCGGTTGCGTCAGTGCAGCCGGCAACGGCGGCCCCGCGGCGGGACCCGATGGCGGCGCGAGGCTGATGGCGGGCGCGGATGTCGCCTCCGGAACCGACGCGGGAGGAATGGGTGGCGGGCGGTCGCTGAACAGTTGCGCCGCCGCTGGCGCGGTCCACGCGAGCATCCACAGACATGCCAGAACGCACGCCCATACCGCGCCCGCTTTGGACCTCCCGCTGCTGCCGCCCAAGAACATCATCGCGCTGCTTTTTGACTTAAAACGCGGCAAATTCAAGCCTCAAGCGCAAATGCCAACCTAAAGCCATGTGCAGGCGGCACATCAGTCAATCCTTGGGTCGGGTCGCTGGTATTTCCGGCCGTTTGGGACTATGCCCGACGCGTAACTTCGAGAGTCCGATGGGGAAAACAACGACTAACGGCAACGGCCGCACCAAAGTTGGCCTGGGCCCGACCCGGCGGCCCGTTGTCGGCCTGGCCTTGGGTGGCGGCGCGGCGCGCGGCTTCGCGCATATCGGCATCCTGCGCACACTGATCGCGCACGGCATCGTCCCGGATATCGTGGTCGGCACCTCGATCGGCGCGGTGGTCGGCGGCACTTATGCCTCGGGCCACCTCGACAAACTGGAAGAGTGGGCGCGTGGCCTGCAACCGCGCAATATCTTCGGCTATCTCGATATCAAGCTGAACGGCTCCGGCCTCATCGGCGGCGACAAGCTTGCTGCGCAACTGGAAGCCGCCCTCGGCGAAACGCTGATCGAGGATTTACCGGTGAAATATGCCTCGGTGGCAACCGAGGTGCGCACCGGTCACGAAATCTGGCTAACTCATGGCCGCGTCGTCGACGCGATGCGCGCGTCGTTCGCGCTGCCCGGCATCTTTGCGCCATTCCTGGTGGGCGACCGCTGGCTGGTCGATGGCGCGCTGGTCAATCCGGTGCCGGTTTCGACGGCACGCGCGCTCGGGGCCGAAGTCGTGATCGCCGTCAACCTCAGCACGGATGTCTTCGGTCACGCGACTACGATCTTTTCCCATGGTGCTGCGCCCGATCCGCTACCACCGATGGTCGAGGAAACGCCGCCCCCGCCCAAACGCGGCATCGGCAAGTTCTTCTCCTCGCCGGAACGCACCATGAAGCGCGAGTTCTTCGGCGGCGGCGGCCGTCCCGGTATATCCACTGTGATGATCGATGCCTTCAACATCATGCAGGATCGCATCACCCGCGCACGGCTGGCGGGCGACCCGCCCGACCTCCTGGTCGCGCCGCGCGTGGGCCAGATCGGCTGGTTCGAGTTTCATCGCGCGGAGGAGGCCATCGCGCACGGCGCACGGGCGGCTGGACGTTCGATCGAAGCCATTCAGGAGGCGATCGATATCCTCGCGCCCGGCGCGCATACCGCCGCCAACACCGCCGAGATCGGCGGCGAATAGTCAGCGAATAGCCTTCGTCGCCGCGAGGCCACGCGCCCCTGGTTTCGTCGCTTCTCAAGCGGTCTTGATATAATCCTGCAGCGCTTCCTGTTCGCGCTCGAACTCCATGACGCGCCACTTGACGACGTCGCCGATCGAAATGAGGCCGACGATCGCGTCGCCCTCCAGCACGGGCAAATGCCGGAATTTTCCCGCAGTCATGCGTTCCATGATTTCCGCGACGGTGTCTTTCTCACGACAGCCGACCACCTTTCGCGTCATCACTTCGCGTACCGGCTCATCGAGCGCGCCGGCACCACGCTGCCCAAGCACCCGCACGATATCCCGCTCCGACAGAATACCCTCGATCCGCTGGTCCCTGATCACCAGCACGGCACCGATACGCCGCTCCGCAAGCAGTTTCACCGCGTCCGACAATTTGACGTCGGGCTCGATGCTGACGATGTGATGACCCTTGGAATCGAGAATAGAGCGCACGGTCATAGTCGCCTCCCAAAAAGCGATCGCGCGGTTCGAGACACGCGATCTCGACCTTCTTCGCCTTCAGGCAACCGTTCAGCGCCAACTTTGTTCACGCGCATGTGACGAACAGACGCGTCTCGTTCACGCGATCGGGTGAGCGGCGCCATCAGAGGCTGCGCCCGCACCTCGCCTGAATGCACTGGATGATGAATGAAATCGTTGTCCCCCGCAAGCGAGGGAACTTCGCATCGCGACGGGGTCAGTCGGATACCGGCGGCGAAGCGACCCGCGACCCGCGTCGTGGCACCGGATCGAACAGCGAAAACAACAGCAGACCCGCAAAGAAGCCGCCGATATGCGCCTGCCACGCCACCGAGACGCCCTCGGTGCCGCCTATGCCGATGGAGCCGACACCGAAGACGATATTGACGCCGAACCAGACCGCCAGAAATCCCAGCACGCGCGGATCGCGGAGCGCGCGCCACAACGGCTGCGCCGGCACCATGGCGGCCGCGTCGGCGTCGCCACGACGGAACGAAAGAAATCCGCCGCGCACGAAAGCAAAGCGGATCGCCGCCGCCATCGCGCCGGAGACCGATGCCGATGCGCCAATCATCGGCGCGAGCGCATGTTCATGGGTCAGGAGATGAGCCGCCGCGCCCGCAGCCGCCGTCACCGCCATGAAGGCAAAAAAGCGGATCGCGCCGAACCGCCGGGCAACCGCGCTGCCGAACGGCAACAACCACAGGATGTTGAAGCCGATATGCGTCAGATTGGCGTGCAGCAGCGAATAGGTGACGAATGTCCAGATCTTCGCGCCGGTTCCTCCAGCAATAGGGATGGCGAGAAGCGAGGTGTCGTATCTTTTGGGAATGAAGCTGAATACCTCCAGCATCCAATAGTCCCACTCCACCGGCAGCAGCATTCGCACCGCATGGATCGCGATCAGCAAACCGACATAGGCTGTCAGCGCGCCGGGAAGCGTCAGAATCGGTTCGCGTGGAGGTCGGCGGGGGTCCAACGTCGGATGCCTGAAAAACTGGGCTCATGCGAGCGATGGGCCCAAATAGGCGCCTTGAGCGACCGGCGCAAGCCCGTGGAGCAGCGATCGCCTCACGGTGAGGATCGCCCACGATGAAACATGATCCGGGAAGCCGCAAAAAAGAAAAAGGCAGCGCCTGAGAAACGCTGCCTTTCTTCCTGCGTCGGTCCTGTTCCGCGAGGTCCCCACCCCTCCCCGCGCTGCAAGCCGATCGTCTGTTCTCAACCACCCTGCCGGCGTCCGCCTTCGCTGGCCCTTGGAGAAGCCGGCGACAGTTCAAACCCGGAATTGTCTGCACGTCTTGGAGTAAGTCGATACTACCGCGATTTCGCCGAGGCCAAAGCTGATAGTGAATCTATCGTTAACGCCGATGCCGTTCCCGCCCGCGCGCCGCATCGGTTACCAAGGCGTTAAAATTCATACTTAACTTAACCTTAACGCCACAAACACCTGGGGAGGCCCCCCTATAGGCATGGACGCTGCAAGGTCTCCCCTGCAACAACATGAAAAGGGACCGGCGATGCATGAAGACGGGACAACTCTGTCTCATCGAGGCCGGTCGCGGGGCAGGTTCGGGTCATGAAACATCCAGCAAGTCGCGAATTTTTCGCCTATTGGGACGAAAAGCGCGGCATCAATGCAGCGCCGGAGCGGAGCGAACTCGAGCCAGGTCCGATCCGCGAATTGCTTGGCGACATTTTTGTGCTGTCCTACGATCCCGACGCCGGATACCCGTTCCGGGTGGCGGGAACGCGCGTCTGCGCCCTGCTGGGCCAGGATCTCAAAGGGAAAGAGTTTGCGGCCCAGTTCGAGGCGGCGAGCCGCATCGAGATCGAGGACATCCTCGATGCCGTCATCGCCGACAAGCTCGCCGCCGTTGTGGGCGTCACCGCGCGCACCTCCGAGGGACGACCCGTTCCGCTCGAGCTGCTGTTGCTGCCATTCAGCATCCGCCCGCACATGCCGGTCAGCCTGACGGGATTGCTGGTTCCGTTCGTGGACGACTGTTTCGGCCTTACCGGCCTGACTGTGACATCCTGGCGCTATATGGGACATCGGCCGCAGCGTTTTGCCCCCCGCGTTCTCAGAAAGCTGGCATTGGCGCGCGGATTGATGGTCTATGAGGGTCTGGTCTGATCGACGCCTTGCGAACCGATCCGCGCCCCGGAGCCGTCGACGTAACTGAGCGTTAACCCTGCGCACCGTAGGGTTTATCCATACCCGTGACCCGGCTCACCCGGTGCAATCCAGTATGGCTTTCGCGCAAAAACAGTCCCAGCATCCAGTCGCTCAAGAGCGGCGGCGTTTCCAGCGGGTGAAGGTCCACCTGCTCGGACGTTACATGCTGCCGGATCGGCGCGAGTATCCGTGTCAGGTGATCAACATGTCGCCCGGCGGCGTGGCGATGCTGGCGCCGGGCATCGGCAACGTCGGCGACCGCGTCATCGCTTATCTCGATCACGTCGGTCGGGTCGAAGGCAAGATCACGCGCATCATCGACAACGGCTTCGCGATGAGCGTCGGCGCGACGCCACGCAAGCGCGACAAGCTCGCCGCGCAACTGACCTGGCTCGCCAATCGCGACATCCTCAATCTTCCCGAGGATCGCCGGCATGATCGCATCATTCCGCGCAACCCGATCGCGATCCTGACCATGGAAGACGGCCAGCGCATGACCTGTCGGATCATCGACCTGTCGCTGTCCGGCGCGGCCGTTGCGGCGGAATATCGGCCGCCGATGAAGTCGCTGGTATCGCTCGGCCAGGTCCAGGCGCGAGTGGTCCGTCACCTCGATGAAGGCTTCGCGCTCGAATTCCTCCACGAGCAGCTTGCCGAAACTCTCGAAGATAGCGTCACCGCCCGGTAAACGCGCGCACGCTCCAACCTCCCCCGATCCCCCGAAAAAGCGCGCGTTGTCGCGAAAGCGTCCGCCGTTTGACGCCTGCAAGCCGCGTTAACGGGACGGCTTCCGGCTCTCGTTCGGCTGCGAATTTGCGAGGATTCGCCGGTTAATCCATAAAATTTGAATCAAATGCAGATCTGTAAAATTTGAGGCAAATTCAATTCAAGTAAACGTCGATTTTTCCAAAGTATTGATCCGTATTCATCTCAATTGTACTTCAGCGACTTAGCCGCGCTGCAAATCCTTTGTGCGAATAGTGGTCCCAACAAGAAACGGGGGCCACAATGTTTAAACGGGGACTGGGGAAAGGACTGGCAATCACCGCCGTCCTGTTCGGATTGACCGCAACCACTGCGCACGCCGGCAACGATCGGGGGCAATACGCCAGCCTTGGCGACACCGCTCGCTCGCCGATCGGCTGGGTTGAATTCTGTGCCGACAATCCGGGCGAATGCCGGGGTGGCACAACGCAGCCGCGCGATATCGTGATGTCACAGACCGCGTGGAAGGACCTGCTTCGCGTCAACCGCTGGGTCAACGACACCATCAAGCCGATGACCGACATGGAGCATTGGGGGGTCGTCGAAAAGTGGTCGCTGCCGACCGACGGTTACGGCGATTGCGAAGACTACGTCCTGCTCAAGCGCAAGATGCTGATCGATGCCGGTTGGCCGCGCGAGGCTTTGTTGATCACGGTGGTGCGCGACAAGAAGGGCGAAGGCCACGCCGTGCTCACGGTGAAGTCGAACAAGGGCGAGTTCATCCTCGACAACCAGAACGAGGACGTCGTCGCCTGGACCGAGACCGGCTACCGCTTCGTCAAACGGCAGTCGCAGAGCAATCCCAATGTGTGGGTGTCGCTCGGCCAACCGAACTCCGCTGTCGCCACCGCCAGCGCCCGCTAACGCAAGGAGCTACGCGACCCGGTCGTCCCCCACCCCTCCCCGTCCAAGACCGGATCGCGCGCGGCCAGCCTTCCCCCAAGGCTGGCCGCACTTTTTTGCGATCGGAATTTCGCAAACGCCGCAACAGAACGGCACTCAGCCGATCTTGCGCAAGCCCTTCTTGAATCGCGCGCCATTGGCGACGTAGAAGCCGGCGCCGCGCGTCATCGCCTCCACCTGTTCGGGTTCGAGCGTGCGGATCGCGCGCGCAGGCGCACCGATGATCAGCGACCGCTCCGGGAATTCCTTGCCTTCGGTGATGATGGCGCCCGCGCCGACGACGCAGCCACGACGAATGCGCGCGCCGTTCATGACGATCGCTCCCATGCCGATCAACGCACCGTCCTCGATGGTGCAGCCGTGCAGGATGACGTTATGGCCGATGGTGCAATTCTTGCCGATGGTCAGCGGAAAACCGGGATCGGTATGACAGGTGGCGTTGTCCTGGATGTTGGAATTCTCGCCGAGTTCGATCCACTCGTTATCGCCGCGCAAGACGGCCCCGAACCAGATGCTCGATCCCTTGTGCATCCGGATCTTGCCGACAACCGCCGCAGTCTCGGCAACGAAGCAGTCGCCATCGACGGGAAGTTCGGGCCCCTGCCCATCCAGTTCGTAAATCGACATGAGGTATCCTGATTGAGAAACACGGAAAGCGCCGATGCTACGTCAATGCGCCGTCGATGCAAATCGCGCTTTCGCGCCGGAGGATCAGGCGAACAGGCCCAACGCACGCAGCGTCATTACGACGAAGGTCCCCGACATCAGACTCCAGAAGCCGGACAAAACCGTCGCCATCATCACGAACTCGACGCGGCGCCGTTCCACCTGACGGCCGCGGATTGTGTTCCGCATGATGATGAACGGCGCGGCGAACACCAGGAACGGCACCGCGACAACGGAGCGGCTCATCGCCTCCTGCTGTAACAGGCCGAAGCCAGCCGGACGCTGCACGAAGGCTTGATAACCGCTGACCAGCGCGCCGGCGAGCGCGAACCCGATCAACAGAGAAAACAGCGAGTTCAGTGCATCCGGTGACATGAGCGCCCCTTCCCGAAGGTTGACGCATCATGCTTGGCAAAATCAGGCTTCGGCCGCCACTTTATCCTTAAGAAAAGGTTAACGACGGACGGGGGGCCACGCCTGGCCAGGAACTTAAATTTGTACGTCAACGCCGTCACTTGCACGCACGCGAGCGGATCGCCATGGCATATTGGCAAGTGATTCGGTCAATGGCCGAGCCTGTGAATGCGTCCCTGAACCGCCGCGCACGACAAGGTCCCGGTTGTCCATGACAACACTTACGTCGTCTTCCAATCCGCCGCGTCGCCGGCGACAGCCGCAACGCCGCTATTACGGCATGGCCTTGCTTTCCGCCCTGCTCAGCGTCAGTGCGGTTGCACTGATCGCCTATCTCCTATGGCCGACCTGGCGCCCCGCGCCACCCGAACAGCCGATGCCGCTTCCTATCAGCATCGGCGGCACGCTGTTCAACATTCCGGCGAAAGCCATCCGCGAGAAAGTGCAGCGCCATTCGGGACCGCAGGAACGTGTCGATCTCGGATTCGACTATCCGTCGCTGGCACCGCCCGGCACGCCGCGGCATGTCAACGCCGAGACCGTCGAGGAAGCGCAGGATGCCATCAAGCGGATCTTTCTGACGATTGCCGAACACCACGGCGCGATGTCTCCGGAAACGCGACAGCAGACCATCTATCCGCGCTATCTCGACCCGACGCAGTCGGCCGTCACGGAGGGCCTTGTGCTGCAGGCCTTCCGCGATGGCACGCCTTACGAACAGGAGGATTTGGCGCTGGCGCAGACACCGGACCGACCATTTGCCGCCCGCTGCTCGCGCGACCGAGAAACGCCGGGAACGTGCCTGTCCGAGCGACGCATTAACGGCGCAGATCTCACGTTCCGATTTCCGCGCCAATGGTTGGACCATTGGCGCGATGTCGCTGCCGCGATGGATCGTCTGACGGAACGGCTGCGAAGCTCACGCGAATGACGCCGCGTGCGATTGAAAGGAGCTCAGGCCCGGCAGGCTTGAGACTGCCTATTCGTCGTCGACGAGATCGTCTTCCAGAATAGCCATCTGGAACTGGAACGAACGATCGTCATCCTCGTCATCGACGAACAGCACGCCGATGAATTCCTCGCCGATATAAACTTCGGCGGAGTCATCCTTCTTCGGACGCGGCACTACCCGAATTTTCGGATTGCCGAACAAGCGCTTCAAATACGCGTCGAGCTTCCTGACTTCCTGAACGTTCACAAGCGTCTCCAATACAACAACGTCCGGCCAGCTCTATCGCAAGATGCCGCCGACCGTCATCATCTTGTCTATACGAATTCGCGTGCGAGACAAACCGACCGCCGTCAAAGCCCCGTAGCGTGCAGCATCTGATCCATCGTCCGCGAGGGCTCGGCGCAACCGGCCTCACCCACAACCTTCGCTGGCACGCCCGCGACGGTCACATTGTGCGGCACCGGCTTGACCACGACGGAGCCGGCCGCGATCCGCGCGCAATGTCCGATCTCGATATTGCCGAGGATTTTCGCCCCCGCGCCGATCAGGACGCCATGACGGATTTTCGGATGGCGATCCTCGTTTTCCTTGCCGGTGCCGCCGAGCGTGACGCCGTGCAGGATCGAGACGTCGTCCTCAATTATCGCGGTTTCGCCGACCACAAAGCCCGTGGCATGATCGAGGAAAATTCCGCGACCGATCTTGGCCGCCGGATTGATATCGGTCTGAAACACCGCGGACGCTCGACTCTGCAGATAATAAGCAAAATCCTTGCGTCCGCTCAGATAGAGCCAATGCGCCAGCCGATGAGTCTGGATGGCATGGAAGCCCTTGAAGTAGAGCAATGGATCGATAAACCGCGACGTCGCCGGATCGCGATCATAGACCGCGACGAGATCGGCGCGAAATGCGTTGCCGATATCGGGGTCGTCCCGCAAGGCTTCGTCGAACGTCTGGCGGATCAGATCGCCCGACAGCGCCGAATGATCGAGCCGTTCGGCGACGCGATGCACCACCGCCGCCTCAAGACGGGTATGGTGAAGCACCGAACTGAAAATAAAGGCGGCGAGTTCCGGTTCGCGGCGCACGATGTCTTCGGCCTCGATCCGAATCCGATCCCAGATGGGATCGAGGGCGGCGAGTTTGGCGTTCTGCGGATTGACGTGATGCACTACCATGCGGCTCTCATGCTTTCCGATTGACCCGATCTATACCACATCCGGCTCGCCCCTGTCCGCCGCTTGAGACGACCATGGACGAACGAATTTTGCCGGCAAATTGCCTGAAATCGCGACAAACAACCCCGAATTGCCCGCAAATTCACTGCAATTTACCAAGATTGACGGGACATAGGTTCGCGGACCGGCCATCGCAATCGATCGGGCCGTATCGTTGCAACTATTTATGGATTGGGCGACCGGATGGATTTAAGCATTCAGCCATCCGGGAGCAGAGGGGATACGTCCATTCGCACGCAGATTTTGCCCGCAGGCGCATCCGCGACCTCGCGCTGGGCCATGTCAGGTTTTCTCGCCGTCGCTGCCGTCGCTGTTCTATTGCTCGCACCGGCGATCTGGAACGGCTATCCGCTGCTTCAATACGACACCGGCGGATATCTGGCCCGTTGGTACGAGGGCTATCTCGTGCCCAGCCGCTCCACCGTCTACGGCCTCTACCTGCATCTCGGTGAGCCATCGTACTTCTGGCTCAATCTTGCATTCCAGTCCGTCATGACGCTCTGGGTGCTTCATCTCACTCTCCGCGTGCTGGGGCTGGCCCGCCCGCTCCGCCTTGCCGGTATCGCCTTGGCTCTGATTCTGAGCACGGCCCTGCCATGGCTCGCGTCGATGCTGATCACCGATATTTTCGCCGGGCTCGCGGTACTGACGCTGTTTCTTCTGGTCGCACACGGCAATCGGCTTTCGACGGTAGAGAAGATCGCGCTATTCGTCTTTACGGCATTTGCCGCCGCAACCCATAGTGCAACGTTCGGCGTGCTGTTCGGGCTTTGCGTCGCCGGCTGGGTGTTGTTGCCGTGGCTCCGTCCGCGCCTCACGATACGCGGGCTGACGCAGGGCAGTCTCGCGGTCGCCGTCAGCGCCGCGCTGCTGGTGGCCGCCAACTATGCGCTGTCGGGGGAACTGGCGTGGACGCCGGGCGGCCCGGGCGTCACGTTCGGCCGCATGATGCAGGACGGCATTGTCGCCCGCTATCTCAACGATCATTGCGATACGATCAAGCTCAAGCTCTGCCCGTATCGCAACGAACTGCCGGCGACCGCCGACGAATTTCTCTGGGCCAACGACAGCATCTTCAACAAGCTCGGTCGTTTCGAGGGAATGGACGAGGAGATGGGATTTATCGCGGCGAAATCCCTGACGGCCTACCCGCTATGGCAACTCGAAGCCGCCCTCATGGCCACCGCGACACAACTCCGTATGGTCGGCACCGGCGAAGGCACCAGCGGCTGGATCCCGCACACTTACGGCATCATCGAGCGCTATCTTCCGGCGCAGGCGCCGGCGATGCGCGCCGCTCATCAGCAACATTGGGACATCAACTTCACGCCGATCAATTGGGTCCACGTCCCGGTTGCTCTCGCCTCGATGCTGTTGCTGGTGGCATTGCTGTGTCGGGCGCTCTGGCGACGAAGGCTGGAGGACATCGATCTCCTTGCCGCAACCGTCGCGCTCGCTTTGCTCGGCAACGCCTTTCTGTGCGGCGTGATATCGGGACCGCACGACCGCTACGGCGCCCGCATGGCGTGGATCGCGGTGTTCGTTATCATGATCGCGATCGAACGCTTCCGATCGCGATCGACGCAAGCCACGAATGATCGGGCGTCTGCGCCATAACGCCGGACGCGCCTCAAGGGCGTCGTGACAGGAAATCCAGCACGCCGGCCTTGTAGACGCGATCGCCGACCGCGCGCATGTGGTCGCGCCCCGGAATGTCGAGCACTTCGGAATTCGGAACGATATCCGCCAGCGCCTGCGCCGAGCCGGCAATCAGGTCCGTGGTGCCGACCGCGATCAACGACGGAACAGTAATGCTCGCCGCCTCCTGGCGGGTCGCTAGCCGCCGCGATCCGCGCAGACACGCCGCGAGCGCCCTGCGATCCGAACGGGTCTGGTCGGCAAAGGCGCGAAACATCCGGCCCATGGGATCGGTCACATCGTCCAGGGATTCCGCTTCGAGCGCCTTCGCCACGTTCTCACCCGGCCCGCCGCCCTCGATCATACCGATCCCGATGCCACCGAAGATCGCCGAGCGCAGACGTTGCGGCTGGCTCTGGGCGAGATAGCCGGTCAGCCGCCCGCCTAGCGAATAGCCCATCATATCGGCGCGCTCCAATCCAAGGTGATCCATCAACGCGACGACGTCGCTCGCCATGATGCCGAGGTGATAGGCTTCCTGATCGTAAAGCTTGGTCGAGTCCCCATGGCCGCGATTGTCCAGCGCGATCACCCGGCGGCCGTGCTTCTTCAATTCGGAAACCCAGGTCGGATACACCCAATTGACGTTCTTGCTCGACGCAAAACCGTGGACGAGGACAATAGGTTCGCCTTCGCCTTCGTCGAGATAAGCGATTTCAACGGCGCCGTGGTGAAAGCTCGGCATCTTGTTGATTCCATTTAAGTGAGACAGGAGGAAACGACGGGAGGCCCGACAGATCGCTCTGTTTAAGCAACTGTCACGAACGAGGCCAGAGGCCGGTCATGCGGCCGTGGGCGATGCAGGTATCACCGCCTGACATAGCTTTGCACGCGCCGCCTTTCGACGCCGCAAGATATACAATGTGACATGTTCGGTGGTTGCCTTGATCGATGCCACAAAACCGAACAGCGCGATCACCGCCCAGAACAACCAGAGCGCAAGGTCGAAGGCACCGGCCGCCAATACCAACGCGCCGCGCCCCAACACCTTCAGAATGGCCCTCGTCTGACTGCCCCTGGCTTCGGCAAGCCGCGCAGCTCGCGCGATATCTTTCGGACCATCGGCCAGCTTCATTGCATCGAAAGCGCCGCGCGTTCCCGACCGCTTGCCGATGCGGCCGACATCCTTTGCCAGGCGCACGAGCGCTCCGGCCTTGTCAGCACGGAATGCGGCCTTGATCGCCGGCAGCAACTGTCCCGGCCGCGCCAGCGAGCTGGTCGCCAGCGCCTTCTGTAAAACCGGCGTGTCCACCAGATCGTGCGCGGATCGGCCGGCCCACCGCGACAGCCCCTCGCCTATCCGCCCGGCCTTGCGGGCGTCCTTCACCATCGTCAGCCCCGCGCGCACCGGCGCCGCGCCGCCGACCGACAGATAGGTTGCGGCGGTGACCGCAAGCCCCGTCGCGGCAAGGGCGAGAATAACGCGGTCGCTATCCTCACCCGTCACCATATGCTTGCCTTCGCGCACGACATCGCGAACATCGCCGAAAACGAACAGGTCGCCGGCCATCGCGCCGGTCAGGCCGGCGACATCCTCCGCCTGCCCGGTGACAAGTCCGGTAGCAAACCGCTCTGCCACGCGCCCGACGGAACTTTCCTTTGAAACCGCCTCGGCAATCCGGGTCCGCAGATCGTCGGGAAACGCCACATTTCGGGCGGCCGCCACGTCAACGAAGCTGTCGGCGAGATCGACATCGCCAGCAGCCAGCGCCGCTTCGGCCTCTCGCGCCAATCGACCGGGATCGTTCCGCAGAATGGAATCGAGTTGAATATCGGACAGCCTCGCCGGGTCGTCGCTGGCGGCCAGCACCGCCGCGGCCCATTCGGCGCGCGGCCACAGCAGGACGCAGGCAGCGGCGAATACCGCTCCTCCCACCAGACCCGCCGCTATCCACCGCCAACTCATCAAAACGCCTCGTCGCCCGCCCGCCGCTCGCGCCACATTTCGGACGCAACAGGCCAGACGAAAGAAGGGCTTCTCCAAGACGTCAGGATTGTGTCGAATTTAGACCTGCCAGCCGGGTTGGAGCTGCCGGCCGGCTCAATGCCGCTCTAGGAATCAGCCTCACCTCCCCCTATGGTGCGCCCCGTTCCCGGGGCCGGTGCCGTAAAGGGTTCTGAGCCCGGCGACCAGATGACTGTCCGCGACCAAAGGTGAGAAAGATGTCCGATCACGTTGTTCCCCACTTTCACAATGACGCAGGTGTGGCGGTCATCGAGATCGGATCGAGAGAGTTCATGTGCGTCGGCTCTAACCCGCCGTTCGATCATCCGCATGTGTTCCTCGATCTGGGCAACGACACCGAAATTATCTGCCCTTACTGCTCCACGCTGTATCGCTTTGCCAGCGACCTCGCTCCCGGCGCGGCGCGGCCGCCGGAATGCGTGGTGATGGACAAGGTGCCCTGATCCACCCGTGAGCCACCGGCGCGATACGATCCTCATTGCCGGCGCCGGCATCGGAGGTTTGACCGCGGCATTGGCACTGGCGGACAAGGGCTTCAGGATCATCGTGGCCGAGAAGGCGCCACGCCTCGAGGAGGCCGGCGCGGGGCTGCAGCTCTCTCCTAACGCCAGCAGCGTACTCGTCCGCCTCGGCCTGAAGCCGAATCTCGAGGCGAGCGCCATCGTGCCCGATGCCGTCTGCGTGATGAGCGGACCGCGCGGCGACGAACTGGTCCGTCTGCCCTTCGGCAGGTCAGACCCGGCCGCGCCCTATTGGGTGATGCATCGCGCGGATTTGCAGGCCGCGCTCATGGCACGAGTCAAAGCGAATTCGCTCATCGAACTGCGTCTCGGTTGCGAGCTGGAAAACTTTGCAACGGAAGCGCATGGCGTCACTGTCGGTCTGCGACAAGAGGCGACACAACAACATGAGACCGTTGCGGGGTTGATCGGCGCGGACGGGCTGTGGTCGGCGGTGCGCCGGCAACTCGATCCAGCGTCGCAGCCTCGGTTCAGCGGCTTGATCGCCTGGCGGGGAATGATCGAAAATGGCGTTCCGCACCACCGTTCGGATACGCCACGCGTGCAAATCTGGATGGGACGCAACGCGCATCTCGTCACTTATCCGATGGCACACGGTCGACAAACCAACGTCGTCGCGATCAGTTCGGGCCCCTGGCACGATCAGGGATGGAGCCTGCCGGCAACCACCGCAGAGGCCAGCGCAGCTTTTACGGCATCGCTGTGGTCCGAACCGGCGCGCGCGATCATTGCGTCTGTCGCACAGTGGCGCAAATGGGCCCTATGCACCTTGCCCCCATCGACGCGATGGACCGACGGGCGCGTGGCGCTGCTTGGCGACGCGGTGCACGCGATGTTGCCGTTCGCCGCGCAAGGGGCCGGAATGGCTATCGAGGACGCCGCCGTGTTAGCCCGATGCATGAGCGAAAACGCCGACGATATCGCGACGGCGCTGACACATTACGCAGCCTCGCGTCGAAAACGAGTGGCCAGGGTCCAGAATCTCGCTCGGCAAAACGGCCGCATCTATCACCTTGCCGGACCTCCAGCCGTGGCGCGGAATGTCGCGATGCGTTTGCTCGGCGGTCGCCGACTGATGTCACGCCAAGACTGGATCTACGACTGGCGCGCCTGACGCGTTTTGCGCGACATTGTCAGCGGACCGCGTGCCCGCCCGCACCGTGCGTCCCGGCGGCTGCGGGCGGCGCCGCGACAGTCTCGGAACATTTACCGCGTTCCCACGTCTCGTTCGCGAGTTTCAGCGACGCGCGGGTATTGATGTAATCGTTGCGGTAGGCCACCTCACCCACGACCGATCCCGCCGTGCCGGTCCGGGCCTTATCGATATAGCCCTGCAATTGAGCACTGCGCGCCTCGAGCGATTTGCGCTCCGCCTCGAGTTGCTTGCAATCGTAAAGCTCGTATTTCGCGGGATCGACGAATGCACCCGACAAGGCGCTGTCGCCCACGCCGGCGCAACCGGCAAGGCTCACGCTTGCCGCCATCGCCACGGTCACGGACACCGCTCGAACGCCACTCTTCCACTCGACAGGCAACGACATGGCGACACGTCTCGCTTTCATTTCATCGGTTCGAGCATCAGCGGATGACCGCAATATGGCAACCGGCCGGGGTCGATTCGGCCCCTTTCTATAGCGTTGCGCGCGGTTGAAAACCATCCGGCGGCAAGACCTGTCGTCCTAGTCACTAAGAAACGAAGCGCGGCCATGACGATGCGGATATGCACGGCAGCCATTCGCCATGGCGGGCCGCAATGCGTTGATTCACGGCACCCGGTGTGTTGAGCTTCAAGCAAGCCGCAAGCAAAGCGGTGCAAACAGGGAGACATGCTCAATGAAGCCTTCAATCCATAGCGCGAAAGGCGGTTCTCGCACCAAGTCATTGGTTTTTGCGGGAGCTCTCGCAGCGACCACCATTCTTGCCGGTTCCAGCACGGTCGCGCTCGCGCAAGCCGATGGCCCGATCAAGATTGGGGTGATCGCGGAAGTCCAGTCGATCGCAGGCGCTGCCACGCCCGGCGGCGCGCAGATCGCTGCAGATGAGATCAACGCCAAGGGCGGCGTCAACGGCCGCAAGATCGAGATCGTCACCTACGACAACAAAAGTTCGTCCGCCGATTCCGTGCGAGCCTTCCAGCGTGCCGTATCGGAAGACAAGGTCAGCGCGGTGATCGCAAGCTACATCAGCGAGGTGGTGCTGGCGCTGGAGCCGTGGGCCGCGCGGCTCAAGATGCCGCTGATCACGCCCGGTGCGGCGAGCAACGAAATCACCCGCCCGATTCACGACGACTACGAGAAGAACAAATACACCTTCCACGGCTACTTGACCTCGGCCGCGCAGGCGCAGGCGGTCTGCGACGCGGCGAAGGAGTTGCTGGTCGATGGCTTGAAGATGAAGACAGCAGCGATCATGAGCGAGGACGCCGCGTGGACCAAACCGCTCGACGTCGGCTATCAGGAATGCCTGCCGAAAATCGGCCTGAAGGTCACCGACCATATCCGCTTCTCGCCGGACACCACGGACTTCACGCCCATCTTCAACAAGATTGAGGCGCAAAAACCCGACGTCATCATCACCGGCATCTCCCACGTCGGCGTGCAGCCGACGGTGCAATGGAAGAACCAGCAGGTGCCTATCCCGATGTTCGGCATCAGCGCGCAGGCCCTGAGCCCGACCTTCTGGGCCGATACCAACGGCGCCGCCGACGGCATTCCGTCGCTGGCGGTCGCGACCGAGAACGTCGCGGTGACGCCGAAGACCAAGCCGTTCGCCGAGGCTTTCAAAAAGAAATTCGGCAAGGCCCCGGCCTACACGGGCTATACCGCCTATGACGAGGTCTACATCATCGCCGAAGCGATCAAGCGTGCAGGATCGACCGATCCCGACAAGATGGTCGCAGAGATGGAAAAGACCGACTACGAAGGCACCATCGGCAGGGTGAAATTCTACGGCCGCAAGGACAAGTTCACCCACGGCCTGGTTTATGGTCCCGACGCCGTCAACGGACTGGTCTTCCAGTGGCAGAACGGCAAGCAGGTCACCGTCTGGCCGAAGAAGGTCGCGGAAGGTAAAATGAAGTACCCGAGATTCATCAAGCTTGCCAACTGACCGAGAAGTCGTCCGAAGGGCCGGCGCCGAAGCGCCGACCCTTCGCGATCCCGTATTCGGCGACGGCGGGATGCCGCAACGCGGCGCGCCAATGCATATGCCCGCTGCTTCACCGCATGGGTCGCTCCCCTAGGCGGCTGTCGGGCGCTGGGCTATAAGTTCTCCATGCCTGTCACAGATATTGCGACGCGAACCTACGACCATGGCTGGCGGCTGGATCCCATCATCCGCAGCCTGCTCGATACCGATTTCTATAAACTGCTGATGATGCAGATGATCCGGGAATTCTACCCGGACGAGCACGTCACGTTTTCGGTCATCAACCGAAGTCGCCATGTTCGCCTTGCCGAGGTGATCGACGAGAACGAGTTGCGGGCGCAGCTCGACCATGCCCGCACCATCCGCTTCAGCAAGAAAGAACTGATCTGGCTCGCCGGTAATACGTTTTACGGCAAGACCCAGATGTTCTCGCCCGATTTCATTCGCTGGCTCGGTGAGTTTCGCCTGCCGGAGTACGAACTGCGCAAGGTCGACGGACAGTACGAACTGCATTTTCATGGGCCATGGGCCTACACCACAATGTGGGAAATCCCTGCGCTCGCCATCCTCAACGAATTGCGCTCGCGTCAGGCCATGAAAGGGCAAGGCCGCTTCGCCCTCGACGTGCTGTACGCGCGCGCGAAGGCCAAGCTCTGGACCAAGGTCGAGCGGCTGAGGAAGCTGGAAGGTCTGCGGTTGTCCGACTTCGGCACGCGCCGCCGTCACGGCTTCCTGTGGCAGCGCTGGTGCGTCGAAGCGGTCAAGGAAGGGCTGGGACACGCGTTCACCGGCACCTCGAACGTCCTGCTTGCGATGGACAGCGATCTGGAGGCCATCGGCACCAACGCCCACGAACTGCCGATGGTCGCCGCCGCGCTGGCCAATGACGATACCGAGCTGCGTTGGGCACCCTACCGCATTCTCGATCAGTGGCGACATACCTATGGCGGCAATCTGCTGATCGCCCTGCCCGATGCATTCGGCACAAAGGCCTTCCTGCGCGACGCGCCGGACTGGGTTGCCGACTGGACCGGCTTTCGTCCCGATAGCGCGCCGCCGATTCAGGCTGGCGAGGAAATCATCGCTTGGTGGAAGGCGAAAGGCCGCAATCCGCGCGAAAAGCTGCTGGTATTTTCGGACGGAATGGACACGGGCTCCATCGAGGAAGCGTACCATCACTTTGCCGGCCGGGTCCGTGTCAGCTTTGGCTGGGGCACCAACCTGACCAATGACTTCGTCGGCTGCGCGCCCGATCCCACAACGGATCTCGATCCGATCTCGATCGTTTGCAAGGTCACGTCGGTGAACGGCCGCCCCGCAGTCAAGTTGTCGGACAACCCTGAAAAAGCGACCGGCGACGCTGCCGAAACCGCGCGCTACCTTCGCGTTTTCGGCGATACAGGACGCGTTCGCACGCCCGTCCGCGTCTGAGACTCTTTTTCGCGAAGCAGCGACGATTCTCCGCGTTCATCCGGCCAAACGGACTGGCCAGTGATTGCGCGCGCGGCGCAATCACTGGCCGATTGTCATCCAATCGCTGCGGTCTGGTCCGCTGTCGCAGCGCGCAAGACCCGTGGTATCGCCCCTATTTCGTCGTTGCGGCCGCCTTCGGCCGCGCACGCGAAAACCATTTCTCGAACAACGGCAAAAGCCCACGCGGCGACATCAGAATCACGGCGATAACGACCACGCCGTAGATGAAGTAGTGCAACCCGGGCAGCGTGCCGCCGAGTTTGCCGCGCAGGATCTCGCCGAGCGGCACCAGCAACAAGGCACCGAATGCCGGTCCATAGGCCCGGCCCAAGCCTCCCACCGTCGCGAACAGCACGATCTCCACGACAATGATCGGCGAAACAAGCAGATAAGGATCGGCGAAGGTGAGATAACGGACATAAGCGGTGCCGATCACCGAGCTCAGCATGGCGGAGATCACCATGGCGGCGACCTTGTAGCGCAGGATGTTGACGCCGATGGCACGCGCCGCGTTCTCGTTGTCGCGGATGGTTCGTAGATAGTACCCCAACGGCGCATTCAGGATCGCGACGTTGATCAGGATGCTCGCGATCGCCAGCACCAACATGACCCAGAACGCGCCGATACCGCCGCCGAACTGAAACTGAAGAAAATCTCCCTTGTCCTGCGGCAGCAGCAAACCGGATGCGCCGCCGAGGAAATCCCAGCCTTCCACGATCACCGTTCCCATTTCGGCGAACGCCAGCGTGATCAGCACGAATGAGAGATGGCCGAGCTGAAAACGGAAGTCGATCCAGGCGATGATCGCGCCCATCGCGCCGGACACCAGCGCTGAAATGATCAGGCCGAGCCACATATTGACGCCGAGCTTCAGCAACAGCGCGGCCGACAGCATGGCGCCGGTGCCGATGAACAAGCTGTGCGCCAGGGAAATCTGTCCCGCCATGCCGCCGACGATATTCCACGCCGATGCCAACGCGACATAGACCAGCGACAGAATGACGATATGCAGATAGTAAGACGGCAACAGCGGCGGCACCACCGCTGCCAGCAGCAAAATGATCAACCAGACCGGCGACCTCAACGTCTTGTAGAATTCCTGCCTCATCGCGATGAACTCCAGGTGAGCCCTTGAGGCCGGAACAGCATGATCAACACGAAGATGCCATAGGGCAGCAACATGCCGAGGGTATCGGACAGATAGATGGTGCCGTAAGCCTCCGAGAGGCCGATGATCAGGCCGCCCAGCATGATGCCCACGAAATTGGTCATGCCGCCGAGCGCCACCACGATCAGCGTGATCACCGTATAGCGAAGTCCTTGTGCGGGCTGGATCGGCGTTCCGGGCAGCAGCAAGGCCGCCGCGATCGCCAGAATTCCGATACCGAGCGCGAAGGTCAGCGTCTGCACCCGGCTGACGTCGATTCCCATCAGCGCCGCGGAGTGCGCGTTCTGATGGACGGCGCGGATCGAACGGCCGAAATCCGTCGAGCGCAGCATGATGTAGAGCCCGATCGCCATTGCGAACGACACCACGAACGCAATCACATGAGGGACGCGGACCACGACATCGCCGAGAATAAGCAGCTTGGATTCAACAACCGACGGCGTGCGCGCCGGCTGTCCGCCAAACACCATCAGAATGCCGTTCTGCAACACCAGGCTGAGCCCCAAGGTCAGCTGCACCACCATCAAGAACTGATGGCCGACCATCGGTCGCAACAGATACCAGTAGACCAGCCCACCGATCACGGTCATCACCGGCACGGTGATGATCAGCGAGACGTAAGGGTCCATTGCGAAGGCCGAATACAACGCCAGACACATGAACATGCCGAGCGAAATGAAATCACCATGCGAAAAATTGACCACGCCGCTGACGCCGTAGACCAGTCCCATCCCGAGCGCCAACAGCCCGTAGGTACTCCCGATCAGCAGGCCTTGCGCCAGCGCTTGCAGAAATTCGGCCACTTCGGTCTCCGCTCAATTGCCGCCGATCAAGACGTTTCGCCTAAAGCCCAGAATCAAAGTCCAAGGTAAGCGCGGCGCGTCCGCGGATCGTCCTTGACCACATCGGACGTTCCCTCGACCGCGACCTTGCCCCGCTCAAGCACATAACATCGCTGCGCGTGACGCAGCGTCAGATTGAGATTCTGCTCGATCAGCAAAATCGACAGTCCCTCGGCGTGAAGACGATCGATGATGCCGAAAATGTACTGCACGAACAGCGGCGAAAGGCCGAGCGACGGTTCATCTAGCATCAGCAGTTTGGCTTCGGCCATCAGCCCCCGCCCGATCGCCAGCATTTGCTGCTCGCCGCCGGAGAGCGTGCCGGCATTCTGTCCCAGGCGCTCCTTCAAGCGGGGAAACAACTCAAGGACATGATCCATCTGGCGCGGCCGATGCGCGCGCGCCCGCGCATTGATCCCACCGAGCAGCAGGTTCTCGCGCACGCTCATTTCCGGAAACACCAGCCGGCCTTCGGGCACCTGAATGATGCCGATCTCCACGCGCTGCTTCGGCGTCATCGCGGTGACGTCCTGCCCTTCGAAACGAATGCGGCCGGACATCGGCGCGTACATCCCGGAAAGGCTGTTGATCAATGTGGTCTTCCCGGCGTTATTGGCGCCGAGCAGCCCGACGATCTCGCCCGCGCTCAACGTCAACGAGACATCGTGCAACACCGGCACGCCGCCATAGCCTGTCACCAGATGATCGATCTCAAGCATCGAGATGCTCTCCGAAATAGGCGTCGATGACCCGTTGATCCTTGACGATGTCCTCCGGCGAGGCTTCCGCGATCTTCTCCCCGAAATTGATAACGACGATGCGCGTCGCCAGCCGCATGATCACCGGCATGACGTGCTCCACCATGACGATGGTGACGCCCTGGCTGTTCAGTTCCCGCACAATCGCCATCGGCGCTTCGGTTTCGGCAATGGTCAATCCGGCCATCACCTCGTCGAGCAGAATGCAGCGCGGGTCTGTGGCAAGACACTTGGCGAGTTCGAGCAGTTTCTTGTCCTGCAGCGACAGCGTCGCCGGCGTGAGCAGTTCCTTGCCGGCCATCCCGACACGCTGGAGCACATGCGCCGCGTAGTCGATCGCCTCGCGGATCGGGCGGCGGGTCAGCGCGGCGGTCGTTACCACGTCGAGCGTCGTCATGTCGGCGAAGGTCTGCACCACCTGAAAGCTGCGAACCAGTCCCCGGCGCACCAGCCGGTCCGGCGAGACTCCGACAATACTCTCGCCGGCGAAGCGGATCTCGCCGTCGCTCGGTGGAATGAAGCCGGAGATCACGCTGAACAGCGTCGTCTTGCCCGCACCATTGGGACCGATGATGCCGAGGATTTCCCCCTCGGTCACCGAAAAGCTCACATTGTTGACGGCAACGAGGCCGCCAAAGCGTCTGGTGACCTTGTCAACCTCGAGCAGCGCCACGATGCGTTCTCACGCCCGGGGACGCGGTGCGGTCTGCGCAAATTCCTTGGGGAACACAACCTGCTGCTTTTGCTCCGGCGTCCACTGAATGAACATGGCACTGCCGTCCTTGAGCAGGCGATCCTCCGCGAATTGCAGTCCCTTCGGCTTGGCGACGTAGAGATTGGGATCGCCGAATGGAATGTTCACTTTCTTGAAGGCGTCGAGCAGCGCATCGCGCTCCAGCGATGCCGAGGTCTCCAGAACTTGCTGCAATACGCGTCCGGCCTGCGCGTACTGGATGGCGCCCTGCCCGATGCGGTCGAGTTTGGCGACATCGCGCAGTTCGGTGATGATCTTCTGCATCGATTCGACCTTCGCGCCGGGGCTGAATCCGGTCATCCCGAACAGATTCTTGGTCAACACGGCCTTGCCGATTTCCGGTCCCAGATCCTTCCACAGCGACAGATCGGAATAGCCGCCGGTGCCGCCGCAGAAGATGCTGCCGTGATAGTTGAGGTTGTAACGCGCCTGATGCAGCAGGATGCCGTCGCGCGGCGTCACCAGTCCGACCACGACGTCCGGCTTCAGCGAGCGAATGCGCACCATCGCAGAGGTCTGGTCCTGCGCCTTGATATCCAGCGGCGCCTCGCCGATGATTTCGATGCCGCTGGCCTTGAGCTTCTCATGCAGGAACTTGTTGACCTGCTGACCTGCTTCGTAGTTCGAATAGCCCATCACCGCGGTCTTGATGTTGAACTTCTCGGAGTCCCGCAGGAACACGACGAAGTCGTGCATCGACTGCGCGTAGCCGCGATCGTAAGGATAGCCGAGGGTGAACATGTAATTGGACCGAGCGCCACCGGCCCAGACCGACAGCGTCGGCATCTTGAGTTCGTCGAGCACCGGGGTCAGCGCCAGCATTTGCGCGCTGAGAATGGTGCCGGTCAGCAGTTGCACCTTTTCTTCGGTGATCAAACGCCGCGCCTCGGTCGCCGTGCGCGCCGGCTGACTGGTGTCGTCGGCCTGGATCAGTTCGATCTTGGCGCCGCCCTTGCTCTTGATGCCGCCTTCGGCGTTGATCTTCTTGATGATGTATTCGAACGCCGGCTGCCCTTCCTGGGCATAGGCAGCCAGGCCGCCGCTCATCGAATTGACGACGCCGATGCGAATGGTCGAATCGGCAGCCCCCGCGCGACGCACAAACGGCGCGGCGACCGAGCCAAGCAACACGCCAGACGCGCCTACGGCAAACTCACGACGGGTGATCGTCATACTGGTCTTCCTCCCTCATCCGCCGATACGGCGTCGCCACTTCGGCAGTTTTCCTGCTTCATTCGTCGGCGTCGATCCGAAAGCCAAGGGCAGTGAAACATTGATTCACCGCATCGGCCGGTTCGCGCCGTTGGCAAAATCTAGCCATCTTTGACCGGCTGCGTCAAATGACCTCTCTCCTTGCGGCTGTTCGACACACGTGAGGAACGCGATATCGATCGGGCGAGCCGACCGCATATTCCGCAAGCCGATATAATCGACGGCCCGTCAGTTCAATGCAGACGGTGGCGCGATCATCCGGCTCTCGCGTCCGCGATCGGTCGCCAGCTGCCTCATCACAAGGGAAAACAGTTCGTTCTGCGACGTGATGCCGAGACGCTGATACGCGCGCCGTCGATAAGTCAATACGCTGTTGAGGCTGATCGCGAGCCCGCCGGCGATCGCCTCCGAACTCAGTCCACGCAGGATGTTCAGACAGACCTCGCGTTCCCGCGCAGTCAGCATATCGAGCGGCGGTAGCGCGAAAGCGCGCGCGAGGAGATCCGAGCCATCGCCGCAATGACGCGGTTGCGCATCCAGCATCAATTGGCAATGTCGCGTGATCGCCGCCACCACCTGCGGGCTGGCGCGATTGAGCGCCGCGACCTGTCGTTCGGTATACCTTCCGCCGGCTTCCAGCCGATAAAAGTTGGCGTAGATGCAGACACCTTCATGCCAGAGCGCGGTGGCGAATTTGTCGACGATTCCGGAATCGTCGAAGAACAGCTTGCGGTAGTCGCGGCGATACATTCTGCGCGCGACGAACGGCATCAGCACGGCCCTGTCGCCGCACGGGCGCTGGAAAATGATTTCCTTGTTGGGATCGTTTGCGTGAAAATGCCCCGCGTAAGCGGAGCCGAGGTCGTCGCCGATCGCGATGTCGCCGGCAGTCAACAGACATTGCGCATCGCGATCGTTGGTGAAGGCGAAAACCATGCAATGATCGACCGCCGCGACACGGCGAAGATGCGTCATCAGCGCATCGGGAAACGCCGGACCGCCGACATGCAGCACGGCCTGTTCGAAACCATCCATCGCGGCATCGCTCCGATGGTCCGGCCATCGTCCGAAACCGCCGCGTGAACCGCCGGGCATACCGATCTCCTCCGCGATATTTTCAGCCAATCTAGGTCAATCGTGTCCTCGATGAAAGTTACCTCGCCGCCTGATTTACTGCGTTCATTCGCGCTGTGTCGCAATCGCTTGTGACAGACAAGGCGGAGCGTTCCACCTATGAATCGGGATTTATCGGCCGAGCCGGAGGCTGGTTCCCGCCCCGCCGGACGACATTGAAACGGTTGTCGCCATGACGCAGTCGATCCATCCTCTTCCTGGCCCGGCATGTCCGGTGTCGCACGTCGATCCGTTTTCCGATGCGTTTCTCGGAGATCCCTACGGATTTCACGAAGAACTCCGGGACATCGCGCCGGTATTCTGGCTCGATCGCTACGGCGTCTACGGTATGGCCCGCCACGCCGAGGTGCAGGCATCCCTGATGGACTGGGAGACGTTCTGCTCGGGTCGCGGCGCCGGCATCGAGGACTTTGCAAAGGTCAAATCGTGGCGGCCGCCGAGCAAGCTGCTGGAAGTCGACCCGCCGATCCACACCCGGACGCGTTCGGTGATGAGCCGCATCCTATCGCCGGCCGCAATGCGGCAGGTCCGCGAAACCTTCACGGCTCGGACCGAAGCGCTCGCTGAAACCGTGGTCGCGAAAGGCGAAATCGACGCCATCAAGGAACTTGCGGAAGTCTTCCCGCTGCATGTGTTTCCGGACGCCGTCGGCCTGGGCCCGGAAGGCCGCGAAAACCTGCTGCCGTTCGGCAACATGGTATTCAACTCCTTCGGCCCGCCGAACGCGATCTTCCAGGAATCCGTCGCCAATGCAAAACCCGTGGTGCAGTGGATCTACGATCAATGCTCGCGCGACAGGCTGCGGCCGGGCGGGTTTGGCTCGCAGGTCTGGGACGCCTTCGACGCCGGCGAAATCGATGCCGACGAGGCCGCGACGCTGGTGCGCTCGATGCTCACCGCCGGGCTCGACACCACCGTCAACGGCATCGCCAATGCGATTTACGCGTTCGCCACTCATCCCGACCAATGGCGTGCGCTACGTGACGACTCCGCGCTGATCCGGCAATCCTTCGACGAAGTGTTGCGCTGGGAATCGCCAGTTCAGACCTTCTTCCGCACCACGACGCGAGAGGTGGAGGTGGCCGGAACGACGATCCCCGAAGGCCAGAAGGTGCTGCTGTTTCTCGGCGCGGCCAATCGCGACAACCGCAAATTCCCCGAGCCGGAGCGCTTCGACATTCGCCGCCGCCCAATCGGGCACGCTGCCTTCGGAGCGGGAATACATAGCTGCGTCGGCCAATTGGTCGCGCGCCTGGAAGTCGAACTGATCCTGACCGCGCTGCTCAAGCGGGTCGACGTGATCGAACTCGCCGGCGAACCAAGCCGCAAGCTGAACAATACCTTACGCTGCATCGGCTCCCTGCCGATCCGCTTCAAGGCGCTTGCAGCCTGACAGTCCCCCGGGCCAACCTCGGCGCAGGCTGGGAATTCGCTCAACTAAGCTCTTGAATTAAACGAGCGGTTGGTGAATTTTAGCCGGAAACAAGATCAGGCAAGGGCCGGGGCGACCTCGCGCCACGATCAGGGGGGATGAAGGCGGGTGGACACGACGATATTCCTGTTCCTGCTCCAGGACGGCGTCATCAACGGCGCGGTCTATGCGCTGGTGGCCATTGCGCTGGTGCTGGTATTCGCCGTCACGCGCGTAATCTTCGTGCCGCAGGGGGAATTCGTGGCGTTTGCCGCGCTCACGGTCGCGGCGTTGGAAAACGGCATCGTGCCATCGACGCCATGGCTGCTTCTGGCGCTCGGGATTCTCGCGGCGATGTCCGACATCGTGTGGCACTTCCGCGACCTCACCTGGAAACGCCTTCTGCGCATCGCGGTGTTCGATCTCGCCCTCCCCGTTGCGCTGCTGCTGCTGACGCAGGCGCTGGCGCCGATGAAACTCGGCCAGTTGACGAACATCCTGCTCGCCGTCGCACTGATCACGCCGATGGGGCCGATGATCTATCGCATCGCCTTCGAGCCGCTGGCGCACTCCACTGTGCTGGTGCTCTTGATGGCCGCGTTCGGCGTCCACTTCTCTCTGATCGGATTGGGGCTGGTGTTCTTCGGCCCCGAAGGCAGCGGTACTACACCCTTGTCGTCGGCGTCGTTCTCGCTCGGCGATCTCGTCGTCACCGGCCAGAGCGTCGCGGTGCTGATCGTGACGGCCGTACTGCTGGTGCTGTTCGCGCTGTTCTTCGGCCGCACCCTGCTCGGCAAGGCGTTGCGCGCCTGCTCGTCGAACCGGATCGGCGCGCGGCTGGTCGGCATCCCGACCTCGGTGGCCGGGCAGTTCTCCTTCGCCATCGCGGCGCTGCTCGGCGCAGTGTCGGGCATTCTGGTCGGCCCGCTGATGACGGTGTTCTACGACTCCGGCTTCCTGATCGGCCTGAAGGCGTTCGTCGCCGCCATCATCGGCGGACTTGTGAGCTACCCGCTGACGGTGATCGCGGCGCTTGGCGTCGGCTTCGCGGAAGCGCTGTTTTCGTTCTGGGCCAGCAACTTCAAGGAAGTGCTGGTCTTCACGCTGATCATTCCAGTGCTGGCGTGGCGCTCGATCTACGCGCCCTATCATGAGGAATCGGAATGATGGCCGCGCTCCGATCCTTCGCGCCGCCGATCGTCGCGGCTGCCCTGCTGATCGCGCCGTTCACCGGCTGGCTGCCGGACTACTGGGTGACGCTGTTCAACTATATCGGCATCTCGAGTCTCGTCGCCATCGGTCTGGTGCTGCTCACCGGCGTCGGCGGCATGACATCGTTCGGCCAGTCCGCCTTCGTCGGCTTCGGCGCCTACACCACCGGCGTGCTGACCGTCTATTTCGGCATTTCACCGTGGCTGACGTTACCGGCGGCGCTGCTGGTAACAATGGTGGTCGCCGCCGCCGTCGGCGCGGTGACGGTGCGGCTCTCCGGTCACTATCTGCCGCTGGCGACCATCGCCTGGGGAATCGCGTTCTTCTACATGTTCGGCAACATCAGCTGGCTCGGCGCCCATGATGGCCTGCCCGGCATTCCGGCGCTGCGCGTCGGCAACCATCAGTTGATCGATCCGAAGGAATACTTCGTCGTGGTCTGGATTGCCGTGGTGCTCGCGGTGATCGCGACGCAGAACCTGCTGAACGGCCGTGTCGGCCGCGCCATCCGCGCGCTACGCCGCAGCACGCGCGCGGCGGAAGCGTTCGGCGTCAACACCGCCGCCGCCAAGCTGTTGGTGTTCGTCTATGCCGCGATGCTGGCCGGCCTGGCCGGCTGGCTCTACGCGCATTTTCAGCGTTCGGTATCGCCCGGTCCGTTCGGCGTCGTATCCGGCACCGAATATCTGCTGATGGCGGTGCTCGGCGGCGCGGGGCGCGTCTACGGGGCGATCCTTGGGGCAGCCGGCATCACCGTGTTGCGCGATCAGTTGCAGAACCTGCTGCCCTGGCTGTTCGGCCATACCGGCAACTTCGAATCCATTGCTTACGGCGCGGTTCTGGTGCTGGTGCTGCAGACCGCCAGCAACGGATTGTGGCCGATCCTGTTCGGACCGCCGCCCCCGCCAAAACCGCCGGCGCCGCGCGAGGGTGACGCACTCCCGGCCAAGGTACCGCCCGAACCAGGCGTGCGCCTGCTGCAAGTTCAGGACGCGCGCAAAACCTTCGGCGGGCTCGTCGCAGTCAACGACGTCAACTTCGAAGTCGATAGCAGTCGCATCATCGGGCTGATCGGCCCCAATGGTGCCGGGAAAAGCACCACCTTCAACCTGATCACCGGCGCGCTGCCGCTGACATCGGGCGCGATCGCATTCGAAGGCCATCCGCTGCAGGCACAGACGCCGCAGCGTGCCGCGGCACTCGGGCTCGGCCGCACCTTCCAGCACGTCGAGATCGTCCCCGACATGAGTGTGATCGAGAACGTCGCGCTCGGTGCCAACCTGCTCGGCCACGCCGGCCTGTTCCGTTCGATACTCAAGCTCGACCGTGCCGAGGAAGCCATGCTGTTTGAAACGGCGCGGCGGCAACTGGAACGCGTCGGCCTCGCCGACGTCGCGATGCAGCCGGCCGGAACATTGGCGCTCGGACAATTGCGTCTCGTGGAAGTGGCGCGTGCCCTTTGTCTTCGCCCGATCCTGCTGCTGCTGGATGAGCCGGCCGCCGGCCTGCGCGTCGGCGAAAAGAAAGCGCTGGCCAAATTGCTGCGCGAAGTCCGCAGCGAAGGCGTCAGCGTGCTGCTGGTGGAGCATGACATGGATTTCGTCATGAGCCTCGCCGATCATCTCGTCGTGCTTGATTTCGGCACCAAGATCGCGGAAGGCGTGCCGGCGGATATCCGCAAAGACCCCGCCGTGCTGGAAGCCTATCTCGGAGGCGTGTCATGAGCGCGCTGCTGCTGGATGTGCAAAATCTTTGTGTGGCCTACGGCCGCGCCGAAGTTGTGCACAACGTCTCGATCAGGGTGACGAAAGGCGCGCTCGTGACGGTGATCGGCGCCAATGGCGCCGGCAAGACCACGCTGCTCAACGCGCTGATGGGATTGCTCGCCGCACGAGGCGCGATCGCGTTTCGCGACAAGCCGATCGCCGCCGTTCCGCTCGAAACGCGTGTGCAGCAAGGCCTGTGCCTCGTGCCCGAGCGCCGCGAACTGTTCGCCGACATGCCGGTCGAGGACAATCTTCTGCTCGGCGGCATCCGGCGCACGCGCGCCGAGCGCAACGAGACGCTCGATCAGGTCTTCACGCAATTTCCGCGCCTCAAGGAGCGCCGGCAGCAACTGGCCGGCACCCTGTCCGGCGGAGAACGTCAGATGCTGGCGATGGGCCGTGCGCTGATGGCGCGACCGACGCTGTTGATGCTCGACGAGCCGAGCCTCGGGCTCGCGCCACGCATCGTGCGCGACATCTTCCAGATTCTTACCGAACTGCGTGCGACCGGCGTCTCCATCCTGCTGGTCGAGCAGAATGCCCGCGCTGCATTGCAGGTCGCGGACTACGCTTATGTCATGGAGCTCGGTGCGATCACGACGGAAGGCTCGCCGACGGAAATCGCGCAGGACAGCCGTCTGGTCGAAAGTTATCTCGGGCTCGGCGGCAACGAATATTAAACTCGCAAAACAACCAAGGGAGGACGTTATGCTGCGAACGAAAACCTGGCTGATCGGATTGGCGGCGGCCGCGCTGATGACCGGTAGCGCTCACGCGCAACTCAAGGTCGGCATCACCATGAGCGCCTCCGGCCCCGGCGCCGCGCTGGGCCAGCCGCAGAGCAAGACCGTGGCGATCCTGCCGAAAGAGATCGGCGGACAAAAGGTCACCTACATCGCGCTCGACGATGAATCCGATCCGACCAAGGCGGCGCAGAACGCTCGCAAGATGCTTTCCGAGGAAAAAGTGGACGTGCTGGTCGGCTCCTCGCTGACGCCGGTGTCGCTGCCGCTGATCGACATCGCCGCCGAAGCCAAGACGCCGTTGCTGACGCTCGCCGCCGCCGCCGTGCTGGTGCAGCCGATGGACGACAAGAAGAAGTGGGTCTTCAAGGTGGTGCCGAACGACGACATCATGGCCAAGGCGATCCTCAAGCACATCGCCAAGACCGGCGCCAAGAAGCTCGGCTACATCGGCTTCTCCGACGGCTACGGCGAGGGCTACTACAACGTGCTCAAGGCGGAAGCACCGAAGGTCGGCATCGAACTGACGACCCACGAAGTTTACGCGCGCAGCGATGCCAGCGTCACCGGCCAGATCCTGAAGATTCTCGCCACCAAGCCGGATGCCGTGTTCATCGCCTCGGCCGGCACGCCCGCCGTGCTGCCGCAGAAGGCCCTGCGCGAGCGCGGCTACAAAGGGCCGATCTATCAGACCCACGGCGTCGCCACCAACGAGTTCATCAAGCTCGGCGGCAAGGATGTCGAGGGCGCCGAATACACCGGCGAAGCCTTCACCATCGTCGACGACCTGCCGAAAGACAGCCCGTTCCGCGCGGCACCGGAGAAGTTCATCGCGGCCTACAAGGCGCAATACAAGGAAGAGCCCGCCGCGTTCGGCGCACATCTGTGGGACTCGATGGTGCTGGTGGAAAAGGCCATGCCTGCCGCGCTCAAGGCCGGCAAGCCGGGCACGCCGGAATTCCGCGCCGCGCTGCGCGACGCCCTGGAGAACGGCAAGGAGATATACCTCAACAACGGCCTCTCCAACATGAGCCCGACAAACCACAACGGCTACGACGAGCGGTCAGCCTTCCTGATCAAGGTCGAGGGCGGCAAATTCCGGCTCGCCAAGTAAGCAGCCGCCACAAACGGCATCGCATCGCGACAACCTCCGCCCTCGGGGCGGAGGTTTTGTTTTTGGAGAATGGCTCGCGCATCGCGCATCTTAGCGCTGCTGTATCTGGTATACAATACTCCAATACCGAAAACAGATCGATACCGACACGGTCGACCAACCGATCAAGCCATTGTTATCAAACAAATACCTGCAGCATTGACATTTTGGTATCTGGCATGCCAAACACTTGGCCTACCAATTTTCCGGATGGAAACGCCAAGATGCCTGCCACCAGCCCGTCGAAAGCCCGTATCGCGACTGAAGCCGAGATGGACATCGTCCCCCTCGCTCCGGAAACCAGCTTCAAGACCAAGGCCTATGACGCGCTCAAGGAAGCCATCCTGAAGATGGATATCTACACGACGCCCGACCCCGTCATGCTCGACGAGCGGGCGCTGTCGGAAAAGCTGGGGGTGAGCCGGACGCCGATCCGCGAAGCCATTGCGATGCTTGAGCAGGATGGCCTGGTGAAATCGGTGCCGCGCCGCGGCATCGTGGTGGTGCGTCGAACCAAGACCGAGATCGTCGATATGATCCGCGCCTGGGCCGCGCTCGAGAGCATGGCCGCCCGCCTGATCACCCAGACCGCGCGCAAACGCGACATCACCGCGTTGCGCGACTTCTTCAAGGATTTCCACAAGGACAGGCTGCCGCAGGATCACGTCGAGGAATATTCGCGGGCCAACATCGCCTTCCATCAGGCGCTGATCTCGCTGAGCGAGTCGCCGGTGCTGATCCATATGACCGACGGCATCCTTCTGCACGTGCGCGGCTATCGGCAGTTGACCATCGGCCGCAATGAACGCATCGCCGCGTCCCTGCCCGAGCACCTGGCCATCATCGGCGCGCTCGAGGAGCGCAAGACCGAACTCGCCGAAAAATTCGCGCGCGATCATACGCTCGGCCTTGCAACCTATATCGAGGCCCACGGCGACCAGTTGTTCGGCTGATGCCGTCGATTTCACGCTTCGCGGCGGCGATACAGCGAAACGCAAAAAAAATCCCCCGAGCCGAAGCTCGGGGGATTTTTTTACGACTTGTCGCACCGCACGCACGATAGCAGCCGAATATCATCGACGTTGAATTCCGCGCACACGCCTATAGGTTCGTTCGTCAATCATCGACCAAGGACGGAGACTCCCATGAAGGCTTTCATCTATGGAACGCATGGCGCTGAAATCGGCGACATCGCGAAGCCGCAGGCAAGGGAATCGCAGGTCCTTGTGCGGGTCCGCGCTTGCGGCCTCAATCGCGCCGATCTCGGCATGACCAAGGGTCATGTTCACGGCAGCGCGGGCGGCGTGGGGACCGTGCTCGGCATGGAATGGGCCGGCGAGGTCGTTGAGGTCGGCAGCGACGCGAGCGGGGTCAAGATCGGCGACCGCGTGATGGGCTCAGGCGCCGCCGCCTTCGCCGAATACACGCTCGCCGACTGCGGCCGGCTGTTTCACATTCCCTCGGGCATGGACTTCAGCGAGGCCGCGACGCTGCCGATCGCGCTGACCACCATGCACAATGCGCTCGTTACCAACGGCGGCCTGCAACCCGGTCAAACCGTGCTGATTCAGGGCGCGAGTTCGGGTGTCGGCCTGATGGCTTTGCAGATCGCCCGGCTGAAGGGCGCGCGAACCGTGATCGGCTCCTCTACCCATCCGGAACGGCGCGCGCGATTGAAGGACTTCGGCGCCGATCTCGCGATCGACTCGCGCGATCCGGCCTGGGTGGACGCCGTGCTCGCAGCTACGGGCGGCAAGGGTGTCGATCTCATCATCGATCAGATATCGGGCGGCGTGGCCAATCAGAATCTCGCCGCGACCCGCGTGCTGGGCCGCATCGTCAATGTCGGCCGGCTCGGCGGCAGCCATGGCGACTTCAATTTCGATCTGCACGCGGCGCGGCGCATCCACTACATCGGCGTCACCTTCCGCACCCGCTCGATCGAGGAGATCCGCGATATCTTCACGCAGGTGAAAAACGACATCTGGTCTGCCGTCGAGTCCCGCGAGCTCAAGCTTCCCATCGACCGCACCTTCGCGTTCGACGATATCGTCAAAGCGTTCGACCACATGGAAGCCAATCAACATCTCGGCAAGATTATCGTCACGTTGCCATGATCCATCCGCTCCTGTTTGAAGTCGGAATAATTCGCATCTGCAACTGACCGAAAAAATGGCGGGAGCATCGGCCGCGTTGCTTTGCTGTTGATGGATGGGACTGCTAAACCGGCCTCATGAGCCAGTTGGTCGACACCACGAAAACCCGCGTCGCCGCGATCTCCGTCGTCGCCAGCGCGACGATGGCCACGGTAAAATTGGTCGTCGGCGTCGCCATCGGCAGCCTTGCCCTGATCTCCGAAGCCTTGCACAGTTCCGTCGATCTGGTCGCGACAATCATCACCTGGATCGTGGTGCGGTTTTCAGATCGCCCCGCCGACGACGAACACCACTACGGTCACGGTAAATTCGAGAGCCTGTCCGCGCTCGGCGTGATCGCGCTTCTCTACATTCTGGCCGGCGGCATCCTGGTCACCGCCGTGAACCACCTGCGCGAAGGCGCCGTGCCGCCGACGATTTCGCTGATCCCGTTCGTGGTCCTGCTTGCCGACATCGGCGTGAACCTGTGGCGGGCCTATGCACTGCATCGCGCGGCGAATACCACCAAGAGCCAGGCGCTCGCCGCCGACGCTCTCCACTTCGCTTCCGACGTGCTTGGCTCTATCGCTGTCATGGTCGGGCTCGGGCTTGCGGCGCTCGGCTATCCATGGGGCGACGCCGCCGCCGCGATCGGAATTGCCGTCGTGATCTCCGTGCTGGGCGTACGGCTCGGACGCTCCACCATCGAGACCTTGCTGGACCGCGCACCCGAAGGCGCAACCGACCAGGTGCGCGCGGCCCTCCTCGCCGTGCCGGGCGTCATCGGTGTCGGGCGGCTGCGCGCACGCATGGTCGGCGCCAAATATTTCATCGATGCTGATGTTCAGGTGCCGAGGACCTATCCGCTCGATCGTATCGATACGATCAAGCGCCGGTCGCAGGACGCCGTGACCAAAGCGTTGGGCGATACCGATCTCACATTCACCGCCGTGCCGATGGCGCGTGACAACGAAACAGTTCGCGACCGGATCATGGTCATCGCCCGCAACGCGGCGCTCGCCATTCATCATGTCACCGTTCACGACCTCGGCGGACGATTGATCGTCAGCATCGATCTCGAAGTCGACGGCCAACTCGACCTCAGCAAGGCACACGACATCGCGCAGGGTTTCGAAAAGAGTATTCGCGAGGAATTCGGCGCCGACGTCGAGGTCGATACGCATATCGAGCCCCTTGAGCCGGAGGCACTTGCGGGCATCGACGCTCCTGCGGCGCGCGTCGCGGAAATCACGACGGCGCTGTCCGGCTTCGCGACCAACCATGGCATCCACGACGTTCACAATGTGCGCGTGCGCGACACCGAGGCAGGCCAGATCGTCAACTTCCATTGCCGCGCCGCGCCGACCATGAGCGTGCTGCGCGTTCACGAAGCGGTGGACAACATCGAGCGCGCCCTGCGCCGCAAGTTTCCGACGGTGAAGCGCGTCATCAGCCACGCCGAACCTGCGCGTGGGGACTTCAACTGATGCACGCCGAACGGCGTTCCCGTTTCGGACTCGGTCGCGCACGGTCGTCGTAAAAAAATCACCGTTGGATAAAGATTTTTTCGCGTTAACGATTCGTTGACTCTCGACACGCCGCGAAAACTGGATTCAAATTGCACATGATTCGAAACGGTCTGGGGGCCGGTTCGATTCGGCAAGACCAGCCCCGGTTCGCAGCCTCCGATCGCGGAGATGAACCGAAGCGCCGGACGAGCCCGTAGCCGTGCGTTGCCGCCACCGGATCGGACATTTTCACCGGAGCGGCATTTCAGAGGAATTCCGAGGGGGCAAAGGCATGATGCGCGCGCGCACGCAAAGCGCATGCGTCCAATCCGATTCGATCAAGGGATTGGCGCAGTCGATCGCGAAACCAGCCTATCACCGGCTGCTGAATGCCGAACCGGTGTTACGCCGCGCGGTCCCCACCCTCATCATCGCCTTCCTGGTCACCATTTGTTTCGGCGCTTTCGTCCAGGTCACCGATCATACCCGCCAAGTGCAACTGTCCGCGCAACGCGACATGACGGCGCTTGCCGATCTGCTCGCCGAGCGCCTCGACCGCAGCTTATCGGAACGACAAAACGGCGTCACACCGTCGCGTCTCCAACAGCTGCTGTCCACGTTGATCCCGACATGGGGGCTGGCCACAAACCGATCCATTCTGATCGTGGGAGCAGACCAGCGCATCATCGCCGGCCTTTCAACCGAATGGCTGGACGCCGCGAGTCGCGAGTCGCTGACGACGCTTCCCTTGGCGGCCCGCGCTTCAATGGTCGACGGCGCGACATCCGGTATCGGACAGATCGACGGCATCGCAATCACCATGCGGCCGCTTAAGGCATTTCCCGGCCATCATCTGATGATTGCGCAAAAGAACGCCTTGTCATTGTGGCAATCCGACGCCGCGCTTTCCATCACGCTGTCCGCGACAACCGGCTTTGTCGTTCTGATCCTTGGCTTCGCGTTCCACTGGCAATCGACCCGGGCTCGCGAAGGCGATCTCATTAACGATGCCGTGCGCGGACGGATCGATACAGCCCTCAATCGCGGCCGCTGCGGCCTCTGGGACTGGGATCTGTCGCGCGGCCGCATCTTCTGGTCGCATTCGATGTTTTCCATTCTCGGTCTGGAGGGACGTAGCGATCTTCTGACATTTGGCGAGGTCAACGCGCTGGTGCGCACCGACGATATCGACCTGTTCGAGATCGCCGACCTTCTGATCGCCGGCAAGATCAATCACATCGATCAAAGCTTCCGGATGCAGCACAGCGACGGCCATTGGATCTGGCTGCGCGTGCGATGCGAACTCAGTCACGGCGCACGGGATGGCGGCCTGCATCTCATCGGCATCGCGGTCGACGTCACCGAGCAGAAAAGCCTCGCCGAGCGGACCGTCGAAGCGGATCTTCGTCTTCGCGACGCCATCGAAACCATTCCGGAATCCTTCGTGCTTTGGGACGCCGAAGATCGCCTCGTGCTCTGCAATTCACATTTCCAGCGCCTGCACAAATTGCCGGATACCGCCGTCGCGCCCGGAACCTCATATGAAACGGTATGCGAAGTCGGGAAGATGCCCCACGTGCGCGCGCGGCTGCCGGCCAGCGACGCAGTCACCACCGGCGCGCGCACCTTTGAAGCGCAACTCGACGACGGCCGCTGGCTGAACGTCAGCGAACGGAGGACCAAGGATGGCGGCTACGTGTCGGTCGGTACCGACATCACGCGCATCAAAGAGCACGAACAGAAGCTCGTCGACAACGATCTGCGTCTGCGCGCCTCGGTGATCGACCTGAAGCGGTCGCAGGCCACGCTGGAACAGCAGGCGCTCGAGCTCGCCGATCTCGCGCAAAAATATGCCGACGAAAAGGATCGCGCCGAGGAAGCCAATCAGGCCAAATCGAAATTCCTGGCCAATATGAGTCACGAGTTGCGAACGCCCCTGAACGCCATCATCGGCTTCTCCGAGATCATGGGGAGCGGCATGTTCGGAACATTGGGATGCGACAAGTACCAAGAATACTGTCACGATATCCTGACCTCCGGGCACTATTTGCTGGAAGTCATCAACGACATTCTCGACATGTCGAAGATCGAGGCGGGACGGATGCAACTCGACCTCGAGCCGCTCAATCTGGCCCAGACCCTGACGGAATCGCTCCGCGTCGTTTCCGGTAAGGCGCAGGAAAAAAGCCTTGTCCTCGACGCTGATTTCGACGATCAGGTGCCGCTGGTGGCCGACCGACGTGCGATCAAGCAGATCGTCGTCAATCTGCTGTCCAATGCGGTCAAGTTCACGCCCGACGGCGGCAGGGTGATCGTTCGCAGCCGCTTGATAGACAACGCCATCGTCTTGATGATCGCGGATACCGGGATCGGTATTGCGCGGCAATCCATGGTCAAACTCGGCCAGCCCTTCGAACAGGTCGAAGGACAACTGACCAAAACCTATCAGGGTTCGGGGCTCGGTCTCGCGATCGCCAAATCGCTGACCGGCCTGCATGGCGGCTCGATGCGGATGAAATCGAAGCCCGGCGCCGGCACGGTGATCGGCGTAACGCTGCCGTGCGACGGACGCAACCGCCCGCTTCCTGTTGCCGCCTAGTCTTTGTCTTCGACCAGTTCGAGGAACAGGCTTCTCACATCCGATTGAGTCTCGCGCACGCGCGCTTCCAGTGCCGAAAAGTCCGGCGCATCCCCTGCCCGCGTCATGATCCGCAGCAGATCTTCGCCGGCGGTCGCGGGATCGAACTTGCCGCTGACGCAGAGCCGCAGAATTTGCGTGAGGTCGTGATAGAGCCGCGCAGCCGGCCGCAGCACTTCCATCGTCGATTGCGGCAGGATGCCAAGGCGCGCGGCGCTTTCCAGCACCTGCATGGTGCCAACATTGAGAATGTCCGGCGTCTCGGCGGCGTGAACCAGTTGCAAGAACTGCGCGATGAATTCGATATCGACCATGCCGCCGGCGGCATATTTGATATCCCAGATATCGTCCTCGCCCTTCTCCAGCGCGATCGCCCGACGCATTTCCGCGACATCGCTGGCGATGATGCGACGATCGCGCGAGCGCGTCAGCACCTCGCGAATGATCCGCTCTATCCGCTCCCGGAATTCCGGCGACGCCGAAATCACCCGGGCGCGCGTGAGCGCCATGTGTTCCCAGGTCCAGGCCTCGCGCTCCTGATAGTCCGCGAATGAATCAAGCCGCGACGCTACGGGTCCCGCGCGGCCCGAGGGCCGCAGCCGCATATCGACCTCATACAGCACGCCATAATTGGTCCGCGTGGTGAAGGCGCTGATGAGTCGCTGCGTGAACCGGGCGAAATACTGGCTGCCGTGCAGCGATCGAGCGCCGTCGGAATCGGGATTGTCGTGATCGAAGTCGTAGATCAGGATGAGATCGAGATCCGACGCTGCCGTCATCTCGCGGCTTCCGAGTTTCCCCATCGCCAGAATGGCGGTTTCCTGATTCCTGACTTGACCGTACTGCTCGACGAATTGCTCCGTCACGAGCTTGTGCACCGTTTGCACGATGCCCTCGGCGACGTCAGCGAAGGCCGTGCTCGCGTGCCGCGCGGACACCGTGCCGGACAGAATGCGCGCCCCGATCAGAAACAGGCTTTCCTGGCCGAACAATCGCAGCCGGTCGAGAAACTCCTCGTAGGAATCCGCATCGGTCAGCGTGACCGCCAGCCGCTCCGACAACTCCTTGCGATCCGGCATCGCGCCGAAGAAACGCGGATCGATCAGGCCGTCCATCAGTTGCGGTTGCCGCGCCAGCATCGCGCCAAGGCGCGGCGCCGCGCCCAGGATCAAAGCGACCAGCGCCACCAGATCGCTGTTCTGGCCGAGCAGTGAGATCAGCCGTCCGCCGCGTTGCAGGGCTTGCAAGAAGCCGTCGAAGGCGCTTACCGCGTCGTCGGGCTCTTCCGCGTGCGCCAGTCCTTCGATCAAAGCCGGAACGAATTCCTCGAACGCTTTCCGCGTCGCATCGACCTTCAAAACCCGATATTCGCCGGACATCCATTGCTGAACGATGGAAGCCACCATCAGGGGCTTGGCGAAGCCGAGATCGGACAAGCGTTTGATCACGCGCGGATCGTCGGGACCGGCACGATAGTCCACCTCGGGAAGCTTCGCGGTGCCGGCTGGATCGCCCTCGAATAGCTTGCTGTAATGTCCCTGCACGCAGTTCAGATGGTGCAGCAGATCCTTCGCGAACGCATCGCGGCTGTCGTAGCCGAAGAAAAACGCGAAGCGCTCGACTGCCTCGCGGTCCTCGGGCAACGAATGCGTCTGTTCGTCGGCGATCATTTGCAAGCGATGTTCGACGCGGCGGAGAAATCGATACGCCTCGCTGAGTTCGTCTCGCGCGGCCGTCGTAATCCAGTTGTTCGCCGCGAGGGTATTCAGCGTTTCCAGCGTCGGCCGCGAGCGCAGTTCGGGGTGCCGGCCCCCGGCGATCAATTGCTGGGTCTGCGCGAAGAATTCAATCTCGCGAATGCCGCCACGCCCGACCTTGACGTTATGCCCTTCGACCGAAATATCGCTCTGACCGCGGAAGGACTGCATCTGCCGCTTCATGTCGTGGACGTCGGAGAGCGCGGCGAAATCCAGATGCTTGCGCCAGACGAACGGCGCGATCTCGCCGACCAGCGCCTCGCCGGCAGCGATATCGCCGGCGCACGGGCGCGCCTTGATCATCGCGGCGCGTTCCCAGGTGCGGCCCTCGCGCTCGTAATAATCGAGAGCGGCGGCGGTCGAGATCGCAACTGGCGTCGAGGCCGGATCGGGCCGCAACCGCAGATCGACGCGGAACACGTAGCCCTCGCCGGTGCGTTGCTGCAACATCCGCGACAGCCCTTGCGTCACGCGCACGAAAAACGGCTGCGGTTCGATATCCGACGCCAGGGTCGGGGCATCGAGATCGAAGAAGACGATAAGATCGACGTCGCTGGAATAATTGAGTTCGCCCGCGCCCATCTTGCCCATGGCGAGAACGACAAGGCCGCTGCCCTCCTCCGGGCGCTCTGGAACCGGCGGCAAGATTTTGCCCCGCGCCGCCTCCTGCAACAACAGGAAGCGCAGCGCACATTGCACCGTGGTGACCGCGAGATCGGTCAGCGCCTGCGTCACGTGCATCACCGGCCAAACGCCGCCAATGTCGCACAACGCGATCATCAGCGCCGCCTCCGCCTTCAGCCGGCGCAGCAGCCGCATGGCTTCGTCCTGATCGCCAGCGGTGGGCACGTCGGCGACGGCGTTCGCGATCAACGTCGCGAAATGCGCTTCCGGTCGGGATTGCAGAAGCCGGATCAGACGGCCGGCATCGGCGCGGATCAAATCGAACAGATACGGTGAGGCTTCGGCAACGCCCTGCAGCAGCGTGCGGACCTTGGGAAATTTTGTCGCAATTTCCTCGATTGTCGCGGCCTGCGGCGCGGGCAGGTCGGCCAACCAATCCGCGAGGCGTCGCGATGCCTCCGGCGGAGCGAACGCCACCGGACCGGCTACAACTTGCGCGGCCAGGGAAGACAGATCCGCGTCATCCGTCGCGGAGGCGTTCATGCGGGATGCGTTTCCGGTTGAGAGGACTGGTTCCTTAGTCCCTCGCCCGAATAGACGGGAAATGCAAGCGTTGCGCGCAATCCGGGCCCAGCGTCGTCGAGCCGCAGTTCGCCGCGATGCAATTTTGCGACCGCCGATGCGAGGCTGAGACCAAGACCGGAGCCCGGCTGGGTGCGGCTGGCCTCCAAGCGGACGAAGCGCTCGGTGGCGCGCTTGCGGTCGGCTTCCGGAATGCCGGGCCCGCGATCGGTCACGCTGAGAAGAACGTCATCGCCTTCGCGACGCGCCTCGATCAGAATCGCCGGCGATTTGGCATCCGGCCCATCCTGTGCCGGTTTGCCGTACTTGATGGCATTCTCCACCAGATTGGCCAGGGCCTGACTGACCAGTTCGCGATTGCCATGAAGCGGCGCCGGGCTGACGACAACGTCCAACGTCAACCCGCTGTCCTCGGCGAGCGGCTCGTAAAGCTCGTGAATGCCGTTGGCGACGTCGGCGACATCGAAATCCTCGGCAGCGCCGCCGCCCTGCCCGGATTCCGCCCGCGCGATCATCAGCAGCGCATTGAAGGTGCGGATCAGCGCATCGGATTCCTCAATGGTGCGTTCCAGCGCCGCCCGATAATCCACCTCGTCGCGCGACATCGCCAGGGCTTCCTCGGCGCGATTGCGCAGCCGCGTCAACGGCGTCTTGAGATCGTGGGCGATATTGTCCGAAACTTCCTTCAGGCCCACCATCAAGGCCTCGATGCGATCCAGCATCAGGTTGAGATTGTCCGCGAGGCGATCCAGCTCGTCGCCGCTGCGCCCCACCGGCAGGCGTTCGCTGAGATCGCCCTCCATGATGCGGCGGGTAGTGCCGGTCATCGCATCGATCCGGCGCAGCACGCGCCGTCCGACGAAAACGCCGGCAGCGAGGCCTAGCACGACCACCACCAGCATCGACCATTGCGCGGCCTTCGCAACGATACCGAAAATGCGACGCCGCTCCTCGAGATCGCGGCCGATCAGCAACCGGAAGCCGTTGCTGAGTTCGGATATCCGGACCAGCGCGCGATGCGGCGCCTTGTCTTGTTCCTCCAGTCGCTGATAGGCCGTCTCGAGCCAGCCGGAGCCCGCCATGGTGCCGGGCGGCAGCGCGCCGACATTGCCGGCGACAGCCTGCCCGGTGGGCGTGACCAACAGATAAAGGTTGGCGCCGGGACGCAACGCCCGGTTCTCGATCGCGAACGATACGCCGCGCAGTCCGCGCCGGCTGAACAGACCGGTCAGGTCGGCGAACTCGGCATTGACTGTGGTGGTGATCTGCTCCGTGATCATGCGGCGCGTGTTCCAGGCGAAGAAGCCCAGCAGCGACGCCGCGAACAGCGCGAACAGCAACAGATAAACCAGCGTCAGACGAAACGCGGTGGTGCGGATCAGCTTACCGAAGGCCGTCACGGATCATATAACCTGCGCCGCGGATGGTATGCAGCAAAGGCCGGTCGAAGCCCTTGTCGATCTTCGCGCGCAGCCGCGAGATGTGCACGTCGATCACATTGGTCTGCGGATCGAAATGATAATCCCAGACGTTTTCCAGCAGCATGGTTCGCGTCACCACCTGCCCGGCGTGCTTCATGAGATATTCGAGCAGACGGAATTCGCGCGGCTGCAGGGTGAGCTCCTCCTTGCCGCGCGCGACCCGATGCGAAAGCCGGTCGAGTTCGAGATCGCCGACGCGATAAACGGTTTCCTCCGCCGGTCCGCCATGGCGGCGCGACAAGACCTCGACGCGCGCCAGCAATTCCGCGAAGGAATACGGCTTAGGCAGATAGTCGTCGCCCCCGGCACGCAGGCCCTTGATGCGGTCGTCGACCTGCCCCAGCGCCGAGAGAATCAGGGCCGGTGTGCGATTGCCCTTGTCGCGCAAGGTGCCGATGACGGACAGCCCATCGCGCTTCGGCAACATGCGATCGATCACCAGCACGTCGTAGTCGCCGCCGTCGGCCATGGAGAGACCTTCCTCGCCGTCGCCGGCGAGATCCGCGACATGACCGACCTCGCGGAACGCCTTCGCGAGATAGTCGGCCGATTCGCGATCGTCCTCGATAATCAGCAAGCGCATCTGATTGTCTGTCTCACCTGACGTCACGGTCCATTCCCTTCAACATGACCTGATCGCATTGCCGACGCAAGGCAGGCGACCTGGTCCGTCAGCAAAGAGCGGCGGGCGATGAAGCTGGGGGACTTCATCGCCCGCCAGATCTTCCAACGGAGGGGGGCTGATCCATTGGAAGCAGTTCTCGAAGGCGCGATTGGCCGTTAGCCCTTGGCGAGCGGCACCGCGACGAAGCGCAGCGAACCGCCGGAGCGAATCCGCATCAGCACGCTGTTCTTGTTGTCGGCCTGAGCCGACTTGATGGCGTCGCGGACATCGGCGGGATCGCCGACGCTCTTGCCCGCCACCTCAAGAATGACGTCACCTTCCTTGAAGCCACGCTCGGCGGCCGCACTGTTGGGATCGACATCGGTAACGACCACGCCGTCCTTGCCGGCACCGGCGACCGACGCAGCCGGCGCGACGGTGAGGCCGAGATGCGGAACATCGGCGCCGCGCGACATGCTGCCACGATCGCGGCCGTGGCTGAATTCGGCGCGCGCGTCCTTCTCATTCGGCATCTTGTCGAGCGTCAGCGTCACCGTCTTGTCCTGCCCCTTGTGCAGGATATCGAGCTTGATCGAATTGCCCGGCGCATAGCCGCCGATCGTGCGGGCCAGTTCGCGCGCATCCTTCACCGGCTGACCATTGACGCCCTTGATGACGTCGCCGGATTCGATACCCGCCTTGTCGGCTGGGCCGTTGCGCTGCGGCTCCGCGACCAGTGCGCCTTCGGCCTTCTTCATGCCAAGGCTGTCGGCGATATCCTGCGTCACCGGCTGAATCTGCACGCCGATCCAGCCACGGCTGACGCTGCCCTTGTCCTTGAGCTGCGTCACGACATTCTGCACCGTTGAGGCCGGAATGGAGAACGCAATGCCGACGCTGCCGCCAGACGGCGAATAGATCGCGGTGTTCACGCCGATGACGTTGCCCTGCATATCGAAGGCCGGGCCGCCGGAGTTGCCCTTGTTGACCGGTGCGTCGATCTGGATGAAGTCGTCATAGGGACCGTTGCCGATATCGCGGCCATTGGCCGAGACGATGCCGGCGGTGACGGTGCCACCGAGACCGAACGGGTTGCCGACCGCGAGCACCCAATCGCCGATCCGGGCGGTGCCGGTAGAGAGTTTCGCGAACGGGAAGTTCGATCCGCCTTCGACCTTGATCAGAGCGAGATCGGTGCGCGGATCGGTGCCGATCACCTTCGCCGTGTAGGTCTTGCCGGCGTCGGTCGTCACCTCGACCTTGTCGGCGCCTTCGACGACGTGATTGTTGGTCACCGCATAACCGTCAGATGAAATGAAGAAGCCGGAGCCCTGCCCCATGGTGGGACCGTGGCGTCCGCGCATACCCGGGGGCATACCGTCCGGACCGCCGAAGCGGCGGAAGAACCGCTCCATCGGCGAACCGGGCTGGAACGGCGAAGCGTCGTCATCGGAGTCCGACGCCTTCTCCTTGATGCGAACCTTGACCGAAATCACCGACGGCTTCACGCGCTCGACGATGTCGGCGAAGCCGACCGGCGTCTGAACCTTGCTGACTTCGTTGTTGACCTGCGCATGCGCCGGGGTCGAGAACAAATCGAAGTTGCCGGGTGACGGGCTGAAGCCGTAGACGGCGGCGCCGAGTCCGGCGACGACCGATGCCATCAGCGCGAACTTGCGCAGCGACAGCACGGAGCGGCGCGGTTGATAGATCGGAGCGGAGGTGAGGTCGGAGGGACGGTCGTTCATGGAAATCTCCAGGGCCAGAATCACATCGCGAAGATGCATCGCATGGCCTTGAAGATGGGACGTGTCGCCTTACGACATGCTGGCGGGGGAATTAATCTTTCGTAATCTTGCGAGGAAACGCATCCACCTCGTCATTGCCGGGTCAGATCCCGGCAATCCATCCTGTTTGAACGATGGATGCCCGGATCAAGTCCAGCAACGACGGCAACGCGATCCTGATAGAGTTCGAATGCCTTACGACGCCTTGTCGGACGAAGCCCGCGGTGCGAGCAGTTTCTCAAGCCGCGCTTCCTCGTCGGTGGTGAGTTCGCCGCGCTCGTCGCGATCATCGACCGCGAGCCGTGTACGGCGGCGATGCTGCCACCACAGCGCGAACGCACCGCCGCCAAGCGCCAGCGGCGTCAACAGCCACAATAGCAGCGTCTGCCCTTCGAAGCGTGGCTTCAGCAGCACGTATTCGCCGTAGCGCGCCACCAGAAAATCGATCACTTGCCTGTCGCTGTCGCCGGCGGCGATGCGTTCGCGCACCAGCAGCCGGAGATCGCGCGCCAACGGCGCTTCGGAATCGTCGATCGACTGGTTCTGGCAGACCATGCAGCGCAATTCGCGCGACAACTCCCGCGCGCGGGCTTCCTTCGCCGGGTCTTTCATCACCTCGTCGGGCTGCACGGCGCGAACCGGCGCCGCGCCAAAAACGAGACAACAGACCAACAGACTTGCAACGATTTTCTTCACCGCCTACTCCGCCGGCTGTAAGCCGCGCGCGGCTTTCGCGGGCTTCGGCGCGCCGACGCGCAACCTGCGATCCGACAATGACAGCAAACCGCCGAATGCCATCAGCAACGGGCCGAACCAGATCAAAAGCACCATCGGCTTGTGATAGATGCGGACGGCGATAGCGCCGCTCGCAGCGGTATCACCGAGAGAGATGTAAAGCTGGCTGACGCCGCGCGACATCAGTGCGGCCTCGGTGGTGGACATCGCGCGCGTCGTGAAGCTGCGCTTCGACGGTGTCATTGTGCCGATCACGTTGCCGCCTTCGCTGACGGTGAAATGCGCCAGCATCTCGCCGAAATTCGGACCCTGTCGCTGGCTGACGTTATCCAGTTTCAATTCGTAGCCCGCCACCCTGGCGACGTCGCCCGGTTTCAGCGTCGAAATCAACTCGGTATTCCAGGTGGTTTCACAAACGATGCCGATCAGCGCGACGCCAACACCGACATGCGCGAACATCGTTCCCCAGCTCGCACGCGGCAAGCCGCGCGCGCGACGCAGGGCGATCGGGAGCGGCACCCGAAACATCATGCTACGCTCGGCGATATCCGTCACCGCGCCAACGATGACAAACACCGCGAGCCCGATCGCCAGCGGCGCGAAGGCGCTGCCGCCGCGCGCCCAGGCCCATAACACGGCGATGGACACCAGCGCGACGATGCCGGCCGCGTACAGCCGCTGCGCCGCACCGACAAGATCGCCGCGCTTCCACGCCAGCAGCGGGCCGAACGGCAAGGCCAGCAACAATGGCAGGAACAGCGGCGCGAAAGTCAGGTTGAAAAACGGCGCGCCGACCGAAATTCGCTCCCCGGTGAGCACCTCAAGCCCGAGCGGATAGAGCGTGCCGATGAATACCGTCGCGCAGGCCGTGGTCAGCAGCAGGTTGTTAAGCACCAGCGCTCCCTCGCGCGAGATCGGCGCGAATAAACCGCCCTGCTTCAACGACGACGCACGCCACGCATACAGCGACAGACTGCCGCCGATGAAGACGCAGAGGATCAGCAGGATGAATACGCCGCGTGTCGGATCGGTGGCGAAGGCGTGTACGGAGGTGAGCACGCCGGAACGCACAAGGAAAGTGCCCAGCAGCGACAGCGAAAACGTGAGGATCGCCAGTAACACGGTCCACACCTTCAGCGCGTTGCGCTTTTCCATCACCACGGCCGAATGCAGCAAGGCGGTGCCGGCGAGCCACGGCATCAGCGAGGCGTTCTCCACCGGATCCCAGAACCACCAGCCGCCCCAGCCGAGTTCGTAATAGGCCCAGTACGATCCCATCGCGATGCCGAGCGTGAGAAACATCCACGCCATCAGCGTCCATGGCCGCACCCAGCGCGCCCACGCCGCGTCGATACGGCCTTCGATCAGCGCGGCAATGGCAAACGAAAACGAGATCGAGAAACCAACATAGCCGAGGTAGAGCATCGGCGGATGAATCGCGAGGCCGGGATCCTGCAACACCGGATTGAGATCGCGCCCCTCGAGCGGCGGATTGGCCAGACGCAAGAACGGATTCGAGGTCAACAGAATGAACAGATAGAACGCCGTCGACACCCAGCCCTGCACGCCGAGCGCGTTGGCGCGCAGCGACAACGGCAGATTGTTGCCGAACACCGCGACAAGCCCGCCGAACAGCGCGAGAATGCTGACCCACAGCAGCATTGAGCCTTCGTGATTGCCCCACACGCCGGTGATTTTGTAAATCAGCGGCTTCAGCGAATGCGAATTCTCGTAGACGTTGGCGACGGAGAAATCCGACATCACGTGCAGCAACACCAGCGCGCCGAACGAAAGTCCCACGAACAGCAATTGCGCCAGCGCCGTCGAGCGCGCGACATTCATCAGCACCGGATCGCGAAGACGCGCGCCGATCATCGGCACCGTAGACTGGATCAGCGCCAGCGCCAGCGCCAGCACCAGCGCGTAATGGCCTGCCTCGGCGATCATCGCGAAGCCCCCTGCATCGGCCTGGCGCCGCCGTCGGGTTTCTTGCCGGCCTTCTCGTAATCGTCCTTCCAGTGGCCCTGTTTCTTCAAAGCGTCGGCGACGTCCTTCGGCATGTAGGTTTCGTCGTGCTTGGCGAGCACGGTGTCGGCCTTGAACACGCCGTGACCGTCCAGCGCGCCCTCCGCGACGACGCCCTGTCCTTCGCGGAACAGGTCCGGCAGAATGCCCTTGTAAGCCACCTCCAGTGCATTGCTGCCATCGGCGATCGTGAACGTCACGGCCATGTGGTCGCCGCGCTTGAGCGAGCCCGGTTCCACCAGACCGCCGAGCCGGAAGCGCTTGCCGGCGGGGATATGCTTCTCCGCCACCATCTGCGGCGTCGAGAAGAACACGATGGAATCGCGCAGCGCATTGAGCACCAGCGCGATGGCAATGCCGAGCACGAGCAGCGAGCCGCCAATCATCGTCAATCGCCGTTGCTTGCGTGTCATTCCGTCCTGTCCATCGAAACGCCGTTCCCGCTTTCCCGGATCATTCGTTATCCATCTATGCCGAGCGCCTTGAGGCCTTCGTTGAGCTTGCGCAAACCGTCTTCATTGGCCGCGAGCGCGCGCCGCGCATCGTCTCGCGCCGCGCGTGCATTGTCGGGCTCCTTGAGCACCATATAGGCCCGTGCCAGCCGCAACCATCCCTCAACGTCGTCGCCGTTCTGCTTCAACCGCGCCGCGAGGCGATCCACCATGCCGCGGATCATGGCGTTTTGATCGGCCTTTGGCATGGCTTGCACCGAGGCGATGGTGTCACTGGACAACGCCGGCGCTTTCGACGAGCCACCGTCCGGTTCATTTCGCGCGGCGGCCCCCACCCGCGCCAGCGCGGCCTCAAGCACCGGCCGCCACGGCGCATCCGGCGGCGCCTTGCTCAGCATATCGCGCCATAGCGCGGCGGCTTCCTTCGTCCGTCCGTCCTGCTCCGCCGCAACGCCGAGAAAATAACGCGCTTTGGGCTCATCGGCATCGAGCGCCACGGCGCGTTCGAATTCAGCCTTGGCCTCGGCGGTGACGACGCCGTTGGCGGCGCCCGCCAGCGCCTCGCCGAGGCCGGCGCGGCGCGCGGCGTTGTCGCCATCATAGCGGATGGCATTGCGGAACGCCTGCGCGGCATCGTCGAAGCGGCCGAGCCGCCCCAGCACCGGCGCCAGCACGGCCCAGCCGCGGCCATCGGTCGGATTTTTCTCCAGATGCGATTGCACCTGCGCGACAAGTTGGTCGAGCGATTGCCCGGCAGCCGGCGCACGCGCGCGGCTCGCAAGAGGAAAGTCCGGCAAGGCCGGAGAGCCGAGATGCAAATAGAGCGCGCCGGCCAACAGCGGCACGCCGATCAGGGCGGCGACCGCGACCGCGCGACGCAGCCCCAGGCTCGACGACACCGTACTCGCGTCCTCGGCGTCGGCGGCGGCCAGCAGGCGGCGACCGATCTCGACGCGGGCGGCGGCGGCCTCGGTCTGGCCGATCAGGCCGCCGGCGATATCGCGATCGATCTCGGCCAGTTGGTCCTGATAGACCGCCGATTCTCGGCCCTCGCGGCGCACCGCCTCGCGACGGCTCAACGGCCAGAGCACGGCGAAAATCGCTCCGACGGTCATCAACGCGAGCAGAAACCACAACGACATTCAGCAAATTTCCGATGGCGGCGGAGCGGCACGGCGGCCGGCGCGAACGACCGGGGTTACATCATGCCTGCGGCAGCGGCGCAATTGACAATTCTGGCACCGTGACTGCGGGAAAATGTAGCAAAATCAGGATAATTAGCTCGCGCGGGCGGATTTGCGCTCGCCGCTCAGCGCCGATTCGGCCGCCCGCTCCATCAACGCGGCATAGTCGCGGCCGAACAGCACCTCGCAGAAGCGAATTGCGGCATTGGCCTGCATCTGGCGGAACGGAAGCGTCCGACCGTCGGCGCCGCGCAAGGCTTCCACCAGCGCCTCGGTGGTCGGTTCCAGATAGTGCTGCAAATCGGAGAAGGTGCGCAGCGTCACCTCGTTGATCGCAAGCTCGCTGGCATAGGTGCGGCAAACGGCGACGAAATCGATCAGCGCGGCGGTTTCATCGACGTCGATCGGGTCGAGCCGGCTGGTGGTGGCGATGTCCTTGTCCGGGCGCTGGCGCAGCAGGCGGCGAACGCGGCCCGGCACGCTGTCGATTTCCACCTGCAGCGCGTTGGAAATATCGACCCGGATGGCGGCGAGTTGACGGCCCCATGCGGAATCGTTGCGGATATCCAGTTCGGTCCGCAACCCACGCACGCCATCATGAACGGTCTTGAGACAATCGGGAACGTTGGCGAAGTTGCCGCGCTTGATGTCGGCTCGCAGGCCGCCGGCGACCTGAACCAGATCGTGGATTGCCATCGTTACAGCCACGCCGAAAGGCGTCGCCGCGACGCGAATTTCATCGTCGGATGCGGCGGCGGCAATCGCAAGGCGGATCACCTGCCATGGCGCAACAAGCCGCGACATCACCAGCGAGAGCGCGAACGGCAGCACCGGCCGGCTCTGCAGGACGGGATTGTTCAGCGAACCGTTGACCGAGGCGATCTGGGAATCTCCGAACGCACGTAAAGTACTCGGCAGCCGGCCGTTGAGCGTGTCCAGCGCCTCGCGCGCTTTCAAGACGGCGCCGATCGCCGGCAGGTCCTCGATCGCCTGCGGCGAACCGAGCCGGGCCAAGGCGCGACGACTGTCGGGGCTGCTTGCCAGCATACGCTCGATGGTTTCGGCGGCGATGCTCTGGAAGTCGTTGACCGGACGATTGCGCTCGGACGCAGACGCCGCACTGTCAAGGCGTGCCAGCGCCGCCTCGAGCGCGCGCCATGCGTCTGGCGCGCCTTCCCGGCACAGCCATTGCCAGACCGGCAGCAGCGAGGCGCGGCGGATCTGTCCGGGCCGGATCGCGGCGTTGCCATCGACCAGAAACGGGTCGAGCGGACGAAACACCAGCCGGGCCGGATCTTCGCTCCGCGCCGTCAGGTCGTCGCTTGGGCTGCGCGCCACGCGACGGAGTTCCTCGAGCACCAGCGTCGCCAGAGAGGCGTCCTCGCCGCGCTCGATGCTCCGCTCGAACTCGCGCATCAGCAAAGCCTGCGCTTTGGGCGGAAGCTGTGCCAGATACTCTCTGAGGCGCTCGGTCCTGCTCTTGGCCATGCGTAAGGGTCCGCGGGCGCCGACGCCGCCCATCGGTTGTCATAACCGATGCGTCGTTAAGAAGCCGTTGAGGATAAAGGGTTACGGCCGCCCCCACGGCGAGGTTCCGTGAACATGATCCGATCCGACGCGGAGGGAACGCGGCGGAAAACGGCCTCCGCTGTTCGCGATCATGCCTTTACGCCGCCGGCAGCACCAGTTCGGCCCGCAGCCCACCGAGCGGAGCGGTGTCCAGCGTCAGGCGACCGCCATAGAGCGCCGCGAGGTCCACCACGATGGACAGACCCAGGCCGGAACCGGGCTTGGATTCGTCGAGCCGCTTGCCCCGCCGCAGCACCTGCGCGCGTTCATCCGGCGACAATCCCTTGCCGTCGTCATCGACGACGATGCGCAGCATCGGGCGCCGTTCCGGCTCGGCATCGGACGCCACCTCCACCCGGATCGAGACCTGCGCCCGCGCCCACTTGCAGGCATTATCCACCAGATTGCCGACCATTTCCTCGAAGTCCTGTCGCTCGCCGCGAAACTTTGCCGCCACGGGCGCCGAGGTCTCGATGTCGATGCCACGATGGATTTTCTCCATGGTGCGGCCGAGCGCCTCGATCACCGGTTCGACCTCGGTGACGGTGGCGACGATGGTGGGGCGCGCGGCGATGCGGGCGCGCTCCAGATGATGCGCGACCTGATCGCGCATCATCGACGCCTGCTCGAGTATCTTGGTCGCGAACGGATCGGCGCCGCGCGCCGTCGCCTCGTTGACGATAACCGACAGCGGCGTCTTCACCGCGTGTGCCAGATTGCCGACGTGGGTGCGGGCGCGCTCAACGATCTCGCGATTGGCCTCGATCAAGGCGTTGGTCTCGCGCGCCAGTGGCGCGATCTCCACCGGAAAACTGCCTTCCAGCCGTTCCGCGCGACCGGAGCGGATGTCGGCGATGGCGTCGGAAATCCGTTTGAGCGGCGCAAGGCCGAAACGCACCTGAAACACCGTCGTCAGCAAAAGCCCGATAGTCAGCGCCGCGAAGGTGCCGAGCAGGTAATAATCGAAGGCGCGGGTTTCCTCGTAGATTTCGGTGGCGTCGCCCGCCACCGTCACCAGGAATTTGCCGTCGGCGCCGAGATCGACCGGCCGCTCGACCATCCGCAGGTCCTGTCCCTCCGGCCCGCCGACGTAGCCCTGCCGCACGCCCGATGCACTCAACGGAATATGCTCGTCCTCGAGCTTCGGGAGCTTCTTGTCCCACAACGAACGCGAGGCGCGCACCTCGGGCTTGGCGGTGTCTACGCGAATGATCTGCCAGTACCAGCCTGACAACGGCAGATCGAACAGCGGCTCGCCGAGCGACTGAGACGGATGATCGCCGCTCTCGTCCGGCGTCGCGACTTCCGCCACCAGCGTGCGCAGATAGAGATTGAGACGGCGGTCGAACGCCCGCTCGGTGGCGTTGCGATAGACCGACGACAGCACGATGCCGGTGATCAGCAGCACCACCACGACCCACACCGTCGCCGACACGAACAAGCGTGTAGCAAGCGAACTCGGGCGCGGATCGGCGGTGCGCTTATCTGGCATCGATCGGCGGCGTCAGCAGATAGCCGAGCCCCCGCACGGTCTGAATGATATCGACCTCGAGCTTCTTGCGGATGCGGCCGACGAACACTTCAATGGTATTGGAGTCGCGGTCGAAGTCCTGATCGTAAAGATGCTCGACCAGTTCGGTGCGCGACACCACGCGGCCCGCGTGATGCATCAGGTAAGCCAGCAGACGATATTCGTGCGAGGTCATCTTGATCGGATTGCCGTTGACGCTGACACGCCCGGTGCGGGTGTCGAGCACCACCGGCCCGCAGGTGAGTTCGCTCTGCGCGTGGCCGGTGGAGCGGCGCAGCAGCGCCCGCAGCCGCGCCAGCACCTCCTCCATGTGAAACGGCTTGGCGACGTAGTCGTCGGCACCGGCGTCGAACCCCTGCACCTTGTCGCTCCAGCGGTCGCGCGCGGTCAGGATCAGCACCGGCATCACGCGGTTGTTGCGGCGCCAGGCCTCCAGCACGGAAATACCGTCCATCTTCGGCAGACCGATATCGAGCACCACGGCGTCGTAGGGTTCGCTATCGCCCAGAAAATGCCCCTCCTCGCCGTCGAAGGCGCGATCCACCACATAACCGGCGTCCGACAACGCGGCAGTCAGCTGCCGATTGAGGTCCGGATCGTCTTCCACGACAAGCAGACGCAAGGCCATCTCCGTCATTCGTGCCGGGCGGCCGATGCGCCACCCACGTCCAATGAAACCGCATCGGGGTGAATGGCGGCTGAACGATGGCGATTTCGCGGCCCTACTTTTTTCTCGCCACGGCCCTCGCCAGCTTCTCCAGCAGGCCCGGGGCATCCTGCCCGGTCGCCGCGCAGACCTTCTCACGGGTACGGCCGCTGATGTAAACGCCCAATACGCCGAATCGGAAGCCCCAATAGGTGACGAACAGCGCCGTCGCCCCGATCATCGCATTGATTGTCGCGACATCGCCGGTCCAGAACGCACGGACCAGCACGATCCACAGCGCGGCGCATTCGAACGTGAGTTCGAATGCGTAGAGCGGCCGCCACCAGCGCTGAACCGCATCGTCGCTGGCGATCTCCGCGCGGATCGTCGCTTGGGTCTCGCTGATCGCGGTGCGTTGCGTGTCGGCCTCGGCGCGGATCGTCTCGATCCAGCGCACCTCCGCCTCCGCGAGTTTGGCCGGATCGGCGGTTGGCAGCGCCGCCTGCACGGCGTTCGGCGTCGGCGCGGCGGTGCCCAGCACATTCGCGAGAATTTGCCCGGCCGCGCCGCCGAGCGGACCACCGAGCGCGGTGCCGAGCAGCGGCGCACCGAGCCCGATCACCTGTTTGGCGAGATCGTTCCAATCCATCTCATGCCCTCCCGAACAACCTGGCAATCGCCATGAAAAAAGCCGCCCAGGCGGGCGGCTGTGATGGGGATGTCGAAACCGAAACCGTGTCCGGCGGCCTTGCCGGCGCCGCGCTCACCACGCCCCACTCCGCGTTCTGCATGATCGGCAGAATGCGCGCGAGTTGCGCTTGCCGCTCCGCGAGGCCGTTGGTGCCGCCGTTCCACGCCTTGACGCAGCCGATGAAATCGCCGGCGTCGGCAAACCGGTTCATATCCTTCCAGTCCCAGAATGCCGCTGCGATGTCCGGCTGCAACGCAGACGATCCCGCAAGCTCGGGATGATCGACGAGATCGACACCGATCCGTTGTCCGATTTCCGCGTAGCCGTCCCGCCCCGTGACCTGCGGTCCGCCACGGCCGATATAGCGCGAGCCATCCGAGGTGCCCGGTCGATTGCCCATGCGGCTGCCATAGATGTCGTCGAAGGCCTTCTTTTGCCAGCCCGGCGCGGTGCCGTATCGCGCCTGCACCGCGGATGCCGACGAAAATCGATTGGGCCACACAGCGGCCATCCGGGCCGCCGTGTAGTTGATGTTCTCGGTCAGATTTTTGATAGCGAAGCCGCCTGTCTCGGCATGCAGATTGGCGAAGCAATAAGCCAGCCGCTGCCTGGTCCGGTTGAGGCCGACCGCCGACAAGACGCCCTGCTTCTCGACAAACGCATCGATGATCTTGTACGGCGCGCGCGGAAATACAGCCCGCATCGTCGCCATCGAAAGACGGACGCCATCGACCATGGGTTTTCACTCCCGAAAAGGCTGGACAGGCTCAGGTTTCTGAGATCGCGGCAGCTCGTCTTGACGACGCTCGCCAGTTATATTTTCGGACTGCGGACAAGGCCTCGGCCTCTGAGATTTCGGACGGCTAGAGCAGCTTCCTCCGACCGAACGCCTGCCATGTGCCGGAGGCAAAATTGCCCGTCGAGGGAAATATCTGGAGGAAATTGTAGGCATCATATGTCGTGAGCCAGTTGTGCCCTTCGATGCGCGTGCGATTTCCACTGTTCGCGTACATCGCCTCAAACGAAAGCTTGGTATAAGACGAATTGGTCGTGAGATTTTGCGACGAGATCCTCGCGCTCACGCCGGACGAGCCAGAGTCCGCCGTGCCTGAGAACAGCATATAGGTCTGCGCTGCTGCACCACCCGTGCTCAGTGTCGCCGGCGTAGCAGTGTTCTGATACGTGTAGGCGTATTCATAACCCGTCACGTAAGAACTGCCCGAATCCTTGCTGATGCGTCCATTGATCAGGGCATTTGCCGATGGCTTGACGTCGTTCAGGAAAAACTCAAAGACATCGAAGCCGGCAGGCAGCGCCAGACTCAAAGTCGCTGAAGCAGAAAACGACCCCGAGTCCAACAGCACGACCGACGGTCGCTCGAGCGTCTGAAAGCCCGTACCGTCGCAGATCAAAATGCCGCTGTCGGATTTGGGCACAATGCCGGTCGCCAAGCCGTCGATCGTCTCGCTCGCGTCGGGATCGATCGTCACAAGCCCAGATCCGACATTCTTGAACCGGCACCAGAAGCCGTTGCCGAGGGTTACGGCGGCTGCAATCGCCACCGTGAAGGCGCTCGCGCTGTTGAAGATCAGTGTTCTGCCGATGTCCGACGCGCCGATGGTGTCCGCGCCGGTGACAGCGCGAACGGCGTCGCTCAACTGACGGCGCGTCCTGGCCGCGTCCGAAAAGCCGTTGAACGAAACGTTGGCCGTGGTCTTGTCGATGACGAAGGCGTCCTGCCAGCTCGTGCCGTCGGGCGAGACCTTGAGATGGAAATGATCGTCGCCGGTCAACCCGAACTCGGCACGGCCCGTATAATCGTTCGAGAAGACCACCGACGCGGTGTTGCCTGCCGTCTCCTTGTCGATCTGCAGCCGGGCATCGCCGCTGCCGGCATCCGCCGCGGGAATGGCGGCGAGCAACGCGGCGTTGGATTTCACACTGAGCAGGTTGGGCGTGCTCGCGGTGGTATTGACGCCGAGCTGGCCGACGTCGTTGGCGAGCGGCGCCAGCGGTTGCCATGCGCTGCCGTCGAAAATGAAGATCGACACGTCGGCGACGGACCACAACCGCCAGCCGGTCTTCGGCGCGAGGAAAATCCACGCGCCGTCCTGCCATGTCGCGATGGTCGCATCGTGCCCGGCCCATGCGCCGGCCGCGCCGCTTGCCACGACATGACGCTGACCTTCCGCCGCTGATGCCGGCGGCGTCGTGCGCGTCCTGTCCTCGACCACGATCTGAATCGCGGCGTCGAGAATCCGCAGCGCTTCATTGTGGGTGACGTGTTTCTGAGCCTGGCTGCCCTCGATGAAAGGAAGCCCCAAATGCGTTGTTTCGGTCATGGTCCCTCAAGGCGTGAGAGTGAGTTCGGTGGGAAAGCCCGCGCCGACGGTGCTGGAGAGCTGTGCCACACGCACGCGAAGGCTCGTCTGCGGCGCACCGAAATCCGCCAGTTCGTCGGCATTGGCGTAGAGGGCGGCGGGGGTCGCGCAGGTCATGCTGCGCACCACCGTCGCCCCGGACAGGATGTCGAGCGTATAGGCCTCGGCGTCCTCGCCGAGCGGCACCTCGGCGGCCCAGCTATCGCCGTCGATGCGGGTACGACGGATCCACGACAGATGAATGCCGTCGCCCTGCCGCACGGCCGCGACATGCGCCGGCGATAGCGGCCGCAAAGCGGTCGCACCCGGCGTCACTGTCAGAGCCGTGGCTGCGACATCATTGTGACTGCGATTGCTGGCGACGACGCGCAAGTCGAGCGGCCGTTCCAACGCATCGAGGCCACGGGCGAGCGTCGCCAGATTTTCGTCGAGCATCACAAATGGCGCGCCGGCGGGAAGTTCATCGACGATCGCATGTTCGCTGCCGGCCTGTCCGCGCAGCAAGCGAGACAGTCGATAGGTATTGGCGTCGATCAGATCCGCGCCCGCGAACTGCACGATTTCCCATGCGCCGAACGGATTGCGGATCGCCGCCGCGTTGGCGCCTTCCAGCACGCGCGCGTCGGTCTTCGATGTCAGCGCGCCGCCGTAAAGCCGCACGCGGAGGCTCGCGCCCGCGTTCCAGCACGCCGGCGCGCCGCGTGGCAAATCGTCGAGCGTCTCGCCGATGGTTGCAGACGCCACCGCCACCGCCATCGGCTGATACCCCGCGCCGTCCACCGAGCGCCAGACCGTGACCGAACCCGGCCACGGATTGGCGAACACCGCGAGCCGCGTCAGCACCGGCGGTTCGGCGGCGTCGAGGGTCGGCAGATCCAGTGCCAGCGCAACGGCCGGACCGAGCGCGCGCGGCATGGCCGGAACGACGCGGCGCGGCAAGGCCAGCGGCGTCGCGAACACATCCGGATCGATGCTGCGCGCGGTGACGCGCCGCGATTGAGTGTCCACGAGACTCTCGATCTCGAACACACGGCGGCGGCCGTCCACCGTCACCGCGATCACATCGCCGGGCGCCAGTGCAAGCCGGTCCATGCCGAGCGCGAGTTCGATGCTTTCGCGCCCGGCCCACAGGTCCTGCAGCCAGATGTCCGCGCGCCGCGTCGCGAAGGCATCGTTGCTCACCACCGCCAGGTCGGAGCGCACCACACGATTGGCGCCGCCCACCAGCCGTCGGGAACCGACAGCGGAGCGCCGATAATCGACCGATGCATCGGTGAAGCCGAACGATACCTCGCGCGGCAGCTCGGTTTCCTGCGCGCGCGTTATCCGCGTCGGCGCGGCATCGTTCGGCAATACCAGATCGTCCTCGTCGAATTCCGCGACCGGCGCGCCGCCGCGTTGAACGAAACGCAGCGTGCCGTCCGCCGCCGACGCATCGAAGGCGTAAGCCATCGCCAGCGGATCGAGCATCGCGCGCGGCGTCATCGGCCGATCGACGACGTAACCTTCGCAGATCTCACGCAACGCCGAGCTGTCCGCGCCAAACACGCCGGCATCGTCGAGAAGTTTCGCGACCAGCGCGTCGAGCGGCGCGCCGCCGAGTCGTCCCGTGAGCCAGTGACCGGTCTGCCAGTTCGGCCCGTCGCTCCACACCTCCTCGGCCGCCGGAAACAGCGGATAGGGTCGCGCGTCCCAGGTCCACAGATGGATCGCGGAGGCATCGATCATGCGGCCGCCATAGACGGACGACACCGGATTGCGCGCGTCGTCCGCACCGAACGCCGGATCGAACGCGCCGAGGAAAGCTTCGAGGTAACGCCTCTGCATGAGGTCGTCGCGCGCGCCGTTGGAAAAATACGGCGCGAAATTCTCCGACGATTTCGGATCGGGAAACACGCTGGGTTGATTGGCGCCCTTGTCCACCGCCGGACAGCCGACCTCGGTGATCCAGATCGGCTTGCCTTGCGGCACCCACGCGGTCGGCGACGCCAGTTCGACACCGTCGACGCGCTGGTAGTGCGCGCTCGCCCACCAATTCCACAGATCCTTTACGCGAAAGGTCCACGGCTTGCCGAGCCCATCGGTGATCGGCAACCGCGTTTGCGCCACGCGCGCGGCGTCGCTGGCATAGTACCAGTCGAACCCCTCGCCCGCGCCGACGTTGCCGGCCAGATAAGCGAGATCGTAGGTCGAGACCGTGATCTGGGAATCCAGATGCTGTGCCGTATCGCGCCAGTCCGCCAGCGGCGCATAGTAGTCGATGCCGATGACGTCGATCGCGGGCGACGCCCACAACGGATCGAGTGGAAAGCGCACCTCGCTGGCGCCGGCATCGATCACGTCCGCGCCGTATTCGGTCCAGTCCGCCCCGTAAGTCACTTTCGTCGCGCCGCCGACGATGGCCTTCACCTCGGCGGCGAGCGTCACCAGCGCATCCACCGCCGGATAGGCACCCGCACCTCCGCGCACGCGCGTCAACGCCTTCAGTTCCGAACCGATCAGAAACGCGTCGACGCCGCCGCAAGCCTGCACCAACGAAGCATAGTGCAACACCATGCGACGATAATTCCAGTCGCCGCCAGCGAAGAAGCTCGCCACCTGCGCCGCCGCTGCGGCCGTGCCCTGCGGCGAGCCCGGCTGACCCGGCGCGGGATCGCAGGTGATGCGGCCACGCCACGGATAAGGCGGTTGCGGCGTCGCGCCGGTCCACGGATTCGGCAACGCGTTGTCCGCCGCGATGTCCATCACCACAAACGGATAGAACGTCACCTTGAGGCCGCGCGCCTTCAACTCCGCGATCAGGTGCGCCACGCTGTCGTCGGACGGCGTGCCGCCGTAAGCCGGACGCCCATCGACCTGTGACACGACATGCGCACCCGCGCGCGCGAGGCCGTCGACCGACCAGGTCCCGCCGCTGGTGGTCTTGTCGATGGTCTCGACGCCCGGCTGCACGGTGCAATGCCCGGCGCGCAGATCGTTGCCGAACCACGCCACTACCAGCGCGACGCGTTCGAGATTGGGACACACGCCCTGCAGATCGTCCAGCGCTGCCTCGATATCGGACGCGGCGTGCGCGACGTGACGATTCTCGTTGGCGGATTGTCCCGGCCCCAGCACCGCGACGACGGGCGACGGTTCATATCCGAATTCGGTGGTGCCCGGAATCAGAGTCACCGCACGCACCATTTTCTCGAGCCGTCCCACCGGCCGCACGATCTCGAACGACAGTTGCGGAATGCGGTTGCCGAAATCCGCCAGCGGCAGGCGTTCGAACACGATGTAGGCCGTGCCGCGATAGGCCGGCGCGTTGCCCGTGCCTTCGCGCGCGACGATCAGATCGTCGGCGGCCTGATCCTGCGTGCCACGATGCACGCGGATCGCAAGGCCGGTGGTGTCGAGCAGTTTCCCGTCGGCCCAGATGCGAGCGACACGTGCGATCTCGCCGTCGCAGAGACCCACGGCGAAGTTCGCGAAGTAGGTGTAGGTGGTGGTCGTGGTGGTCGGACCGCCCAACATGCCGCCCTTGCCGCCCGACGACGTGGTGTCGGTCGAGACGACTTCCTCCAAAGGCGTCGCCCAGATCACCTGGCCGGACAACCGCGCGCGGCCGTACATCCGCGGAATCGGCGCGCCCTCGGTCGAGGCCATCACGTCGAGATCCGCAAGGCGCGGCCCGGTGGCGGTGCGGTCGCCGGGGCCGAACACGGTGCGATCGACGACGTTGCCGATCAGCGCGCCGGCGATGCGCCCGGCAATGGCGCCGACCGGACCGAACGCCGCGCCCAGTGCGCCGCCTGCAATGGAAAGAACGAGCGCGGCCATCAGTCGGTCACTCCGGGAAACGCAAAGGCATAAGCGAGACGACGGCGCCACCATGGCGCAAGCCGCACCTCGCACACCGCGGCGCCATCGTGGGCGTGGATCATGGTGCTGTCGCGCGTGGCGATGGCGACGTGCTTGGCGACGAAGCCGGCGCGCCAGCGAAACAGCAGCACGTCCCCGGCCCTGAATCGGTCGACGGCGACAGGTGTCAGATGTCGCAACGCCGCAGACGCCAGGGCTTCCTCGCCCCGCGCCTCGGCCCAGTCGGCGGCGTAAGGCGGCGGTAACTCCGGCTCCTCGCCGATAGAGGCGCGCCAGACGCCGCGCACGAGGCCGAGGCAGTCGCAACCGACACCTCTCACCGACGCCTGATGACGGTACGGCGTGCCGATCCATGCACGCGCCTCGGTCACGATGGCGTCGCGAGTGATAGTGTGAAGCATGACTGTGCCTTCCCTCACGACGCGAGGCATCGTGAAACGAGGTCGTATCCGGGACCGCGCGTCAGTCGTACGCGCTGCCGTAGGTCGCGCCGCTCGTGCCGTCGCCGCCGCCCGGCTTCGGATAGCTCATGACAAAATCGTTGCCGGGAATGTGCGGAAAACCGCGGAAGTTGATCGCATTGGCGAAGCGCGCGCGGCAGGTCGAGAATCTCTTGTCGCACCCGGCCGTCACCGCAAAGGCATCGCCGACGCCGAGCGGCTCCGCCATCGTCTGCCACAACGACAACACGGCATGCCCGCCCTCGACACGGTGCTGCTTGATCTCGACGGAGACGCCGACATTGCCACCCGTCGTCCACGTCAATCGCCCAGCACTGAACCAGGTCGCGATGAAGCCGTCGAGCCCGGATGCGATAAACTGCGATGCACCCGTCACGGTACTCACCGCGCCCGTTCCTCTGTAGACCGCATCGGTCAGATCGATGCCGCAACGCGGATCGCCGAGATCGGCACTGCATGTCGCGGTGTAGAAGCGTCCGCTCTCCTGCGCCAGCAGATCGGCAAGGCCGCGCAATTCCGCGGTGAACGCCGCACCCTCGCGCTTCACCTCGCCGAGCGCGCCGCGGGCGGTGAGAACCCGCAGGTCCGGCTCGCTCCAGTCGACCAGCCAGGTTTCGACTTTCGCGGCGTCGTAGCGCCCCGCAGCGAGATCGGCCTCGGTGAGCGAGGTGTCCGACAGCGCGCCGGAAACCTCCGTGTCCGGCACCGACAGATCGAACCGGCTGGTGGCCTCCGACGCCGTGAAGCCGGTCCCGGCGCGGCACGTGACGGCCGCGACGACGATATCCGCGTCATGGTCGGTGAAACCCTGCACCACGCCGTCGCGGCGCGTCAGCACCCAGCAGCGCGCCAGCGTGGTGATACCGCTGTCGAGCTTCGTTTGAAGCGCGGAAGGAATCGAGCGCATCGCTACACCTTGATTTCGACAAGAGGGATCTTCGGAATCGCGCCGGCGGCGAAAGCCGACAGATCGACCTCGAGATAATCGGTATCGAAGCGCACCGGCACATCGAACCGAAAGCCGGCGGTGATCGCCTCGCCAGCCGCCGGGATGTATCCGGGCAGGAACGTCACGATGCCGGTGGTCGCATCGCAGGTAAACGCCGTGCCGCTTGTCGCTTCGACATGATCGACCGCGACGCGCACGCTGCCCGCGACCGGCTTGACGATCGGCCGCTGATACGGCGCGTAGCTCGCGCCATAGATCTTCATCAGTTGAAACGACGCCGTCGCGCCGTCGCCGACGCCGATGCCCTGGTCGAGCGGCGACACCGCCTCGCTGTTTGCGGCCGAGTTGCAGTCCAGCCGATCGCGCCAGCGAAAACCGTAAAGCTGTCCGCGCCGCTCCTCGAAGAACGCCACCACGCCACGCAATGCGTCCAGCGTCTTGACGCCGTAGCCGGCATCGTATCGCCGCCGCGAATGCGCCCAGCGTGCATTGCGCTGCTCGCGTCCGGAACCGAACGAGACGATATCGGTCCGCCGTTCCGGCCCGCCCGCGCTTTTCAGCGCGACATCGAGTGGAAACAGCACGTCATGAAATGCGGTCATGAATATCCTCCCGTCATCGCGAGCGAAGCCAGGCAATTGCTCCTGCCTTCTCCCTCCCCCGTGAGCGGGAGGATTGAGTGGGGGCTGGATCGCTTCGTCGCTCCGCTCCTCACAATGACGTCAATCACAAGCTCCGCTGCCCACGCGCCACGGCACGGGCGATCTGGCCGGTGACGTAGCTTTCCGAGCGACGAAAACTCTCCACGTCGGGCGTTGCGATCTGCACCGTGATGGTGTTGCCGCCGCCCGCGCCGCTGACGCCGAGACGGCCGTCCGGACCGCGCTTCAACGGCATGATCGCTTCCGGGCCTGCCTCGCCCGCGAGGCCGACGCCGCCGTCCATCATCGGGAAATAAGTCGGCGTGCCGATGACGCCGCCGGTCGCGAACGGCTTCACCGCGCCGGAGGCGGCGACCAGCGAGGCCGCCGATGTGCCGCTGCCGCCTCCGGTCAATCCCGACAGCAAGCTCTCGATGCCGCTGCCGAGCGCGCTGGTCAGCGGCTTGAACGCGAGCCGTACGGACAAGTCAGACAGCCGCAGCGCCAACGATTTGAGCACGTCGTCGAGCTGCTTGCCGCCGGTCACCGAGGTTGCGAAAGCCGACGACATGGCGCGGGCAAAACTACTGGCGCCGGACGAGAGATCGCGCGTCTTCAGCGCGAGAGTATCCAGCGTGCTTGCAGTGTCGAGCAGTTCGGTGTCATCGGCCATGGGGCGTCTCCGGGGCACGGTCGGGAAATCTTTGCATCAGATCGTCGAGATCGGTTCGCGCCAGCGGCGCGACCACCGACCCGCGCACGGCGGCGATGGCGGCGGCGAGTTCGCGCGGCGTCATGCGCCAGAAGGCGTCCGGCGCAAGCCGCAGCACGCCGAAGCCGAATCCCATCGCCGCACGCCAGGGAAACGGCGTCATCGCGCCGTCGCCCCGCTTGCGTCGTCGAACGTCGCCGCGATCAGATCGGCGGCGATGCGAACATAGGCGGTGACGCCGCCCGTCACCGTCATCGCCGCGACTTCGTCGTCGCTCACCGTCTCGCCGGCGCCGCGCAGGCCGGCGGCAATGATGCGCACGAGATCGCGCGCCTTCATGCGGCCGGTGCCGAAACGCTCCGCCAGCGCGGCGAGATCGTCGGCGCCGAACGCGGCCTCGAGTTCCGCCAGCGATCCCAGTGTCAGCACCAGCACGCGACGCCGGCCGCCAAGCTCGGCATCGATTTCCCCGCGATAGCGATTGGGCATCGTGCTCTCCTTACAGCGCCGCAAACGTCAACGCGCCGGCCGATTCCAGCGAAATGTCGAACGTCACTTCGCCATTGTGCTCACCGGAAAATTCGAGGCCGGAAATCTGGAACGCACCCTGAATGGTGCCGAAGTCCGGCACGATCACCTGGCAATCCTGGATCGTCCCATCGAAGAACGCCTGCCGCACCAGTGCATCCGACGAGGCGTCCTTGAACAATCCACGCCCGGAGATCGACGCGCGCTTCACGCCTGCGCCGGCGAGCAATTCGCGCCAGCGATCGACCGACTCGGCGTGGGTGATATCCACCAGTTCGGCATTGAACGCGATCTTGCGGCTGCGCAGGCCGGCGACGGTGACGTAACTCGCCCCGTCGAACATCTTGACCAGCAGATCCTTGCCTTTTTGCGCGCCCATAGGCTCGTTCTCCTCTCATTCATGGCGTTTTCGAGCGAACTGGATTCCAGCTCGCGTGACGAAAACGCGTCCACACTAAGCGGCGGGTTCGGTGACGGCGCGAAAGCGCACCACCGCGTGATAGGTGCGGCCGTCGCTCTCGCGGCGGATATCGGCGATCGCAAAGCGCAGGTTGACGAGGCGATGGCCGTCCGGCGCCAGCGGCGCATCGTCGAGCGCCTGCAGCAGCGCACCCGCGATGCCATGCGCTTCCTTGTGGCCACCCTGTCGCGACCAGGCGTGCAGCGTCAGGAGATGTTCCTGGGTCGGCCCGTCGTCCGACGACGCATCGCTCACCCGCGCCTCGCCGAGCGTGACATAGGGAAACGCCGCACCGCGCGGCGGAGCGTCGTAGACGCGCGCGCCTCCCAGCGCGGCATTCAGTCCGCCGTCGTTGACCAACGCATGATGGATCGCGGCGCGCAGCGCGAGATTGGCTGAGGTCATTGCTGGTATCCATTCGAATAAGATCTGGACTATCGATCGTCGTTGCGAGCGAAGCGAAGCAATCCGTGAAGCCACGAAGCAAGGGCTGCATTGCTTCGTCACTTCGTTCCTCGCAATGACGCGGAGGGGCGACGCGCCGTCACGCCACGCGCAATTCCGCGTCGATCTCGATGAAGCGACCGTTGTCGCGCGGGTGAAACGACAGAATGCGATAGATGCGCGATCCATCGACGAAACGATGCTGCAAGGTCAGCACGTAGCCGCAGCGGACGACGATGCGACAGCGCATCGCGGCGCCATCGCCATCGGCGGTTACGTCATGGCGCCCGCCGAGCGGCGTCACCTGCGCCCACACCTTCGCGAAAGTCGCGTAGCTGCGCGCGACACCGCCCTGCCCGTCGTCGGTTTCGACCGGCGCCTCCAGCGTGAGGCGCGTCTTCAATGCTCCGGCGTCGATCATAGCGACAGCACCCGATAGGACGCGATCATGGCGCTGACGGTGCCGGGCAACATCGCCACGCTGGCGCCGATCGCGGCGAGCCCGCGATTATCGTACCAGTGCGCCACCAGCGTGCGCACCGCATGGCGCAGCACATCGGGGATATCGGATGCGGCATCGCCGAAGCCAACCGTGACATCGAGCTCGATGCCCGCGACATCGCGCCCGGGCATCGGCAGCGACCACGGCGGAGCGGCGACGATGTTCGCAGTCGCATCGACGACGAAGCGTTCGACATCGATCACGACGGTTGCGCCCGCCGCGTCGTAGATGCGCGCCGCCGTCACCGCGCGCAATGGCGCAAGCCGCGGCGCAATGCGGCCATCGCGCGGCCAGCGGTCCAGCGCCAGCCGCCAGGTCTGCGTGATCAGTCCACGCCGGGTCAGCGCCTCGACCTGCCCGCGCGCGGACGCGATCAATGCCGCAACCAGCGCGTCGTCGTCGTCATGCTCCACCCGCAGGAAGCTCTTGGCGTCGGCCACCGTCCACGGCTCGGTCGCGGGCGGCACCAGCAGGGTTGCGGCCATCGGTCGGTCCTTTCATGATCTCAAGTTGACAGGCGCGGCGCGGCGATGCTTTCTCGCGCACATGAAACAGGTCTTCGCTTTTGCGCTTGGCGCGGTGCTGCTCGGCGGATTGCCGTCCGCGCGCGCGATGGTCGGCGGCGCGCCGTCGGCCGAGAGCGGGCTCGGTCGCTCGGTCGTCACCGTGGTCGGCTCGCGCGGCAATTTCTGTTCGGGCACGCTGATCGCGCCGGATATCGTGCTCACCGCCGCGCATTGCGTGCCGGCGGAGGCCACCACCAAGGTCGTTGCTTACGATGCGCGGCGGCAGCCGACCCTGCTCGACGTGCGCCGTGTCGCGGCGCATCCGCACTACAACAGTCGCGGCATCGCCAACCATCGCGCCAGCGCCGATGTCGCGCTTCTGCAACTCGCGGCGCCGATGGCCGGTAAATCGATCGCGCCGCTCGGCAACCCGAACCAACCAATCGCGGCGGGCACGCGCTTCACCGTCGCCGGCATCGGCGTCACCCGTCGCGGCGACGGCAAGAGCGGCGGCACGGTACGCGCGGCAACGCTGATCGCGACCGGCCGCCCCGGCACGCTTCAGATCCGCCTGGTCGATCCCGCGACCAACAATGCCCGCGACGGATTCGGCGCCTGCACCGGCGATTCCGGCGGCCCCGCGTTCGAGGTGCAGAACGGTCGCGCCGTCGTGATCGGCGTCATCAGCTGGTCCACCGGCGCCGGCAATGCGGCCGGTTGCGGCGGCCTCACCGGCGTAACGCCGCTGACGCTGTACCGCGACTGGATCGAAAGCACCGCGCGGAGCTGGCGCGCGCGCTGATCGCGCGTGCGACATTCGCACGCGCCGCCAAGGCTGACACGCGCGGCGATATTTCGTAGCCTCGATCGCGACTCGTCATACTGGAGGGATCGCCATGCGCCTCACCCGCCGCCACGTCGTCGCGACCATGGCCGCGCTGCTGCTGCCGACCTTGCCGGCGATGGCCGACGCCACCATTCTGCGCGGCACCGTGAACTACATGGCGCGCACGGCGCTTCCCGCCGATGCCGTGGTCATCGTCCAGCTCGCCGACGTGTCGCGCGCCGATGCGCCCGCCGACATCATCGCGGAGGATCGCATCACCGGCGCGAAGGGCAGTCCCGTTCCCTATCGCCTCACTTTCGATCAGGACAAGATCGATCTGCGGCATCGCTACGCGCTGCAAGCCCGCATCCTGGACGGCGATCGTCTGCTGTTCACCACCACGACGCATCACGCGGTGTTCGCCGGGGGCCGCAACAACACCCGCATTTTGGTGCGCCGTGTTTCGGACGAAGCGCCGGCCGGGACGCAACCGACCGGAAAATGGCTGGCCGAGGATATTCTGGGCGGCGGCGTCATCGACCGGTTGCAGACCACGCTCAAGATCGCCGCCGACGGCACAGTTTCCGGTTTTGGCGGCTGCAATCGCTATCGCGGCCGCGTCAGCATCGTCGGCGATACCATCAGCTTCAGCCCGTTGGCATCGACCAGGATGGCCTGCGCGCCCGCCGCAATGACTCAGGAACGCAAATTCCATCTGGCGCTGGAGGCGTCACGCGGTTTCCGCATTCTGGCGCGTCAACGCAAGCTGATCCTGCGCGACGGCAACGGCAAGACGGTGGCGCGGCTGGCTGCGATGTAACTGCGGGGCGGCGCCGGTTAATCATTCTTAAAGACACGGCGCTAGAGTCTGTTTCAACTGCGTTGAATCAGGTTCGTCGTTTATCTTTTTGTTTGAGCTTCGCGAATCATCGGAGCGCGTCATGTTTCGCCTGCCCGTCCTTCTGCTCGCATGTGCCGGTGTCGCCACCATGGCTCAAGCCGCCGATCTTCCCGTCAACAGCCGTCTCGGCGCCATCTTCGCCGAGCCGCCGCCGGTGCGCGTCGCCGCGCCGCGCGTCGTCACCGAACACGAATACGAGACGGTGTTCGCACCGGAGGTCGATATCCCGCCGCTGGTCAACGGCTATTACGGCAAGCCGAAATCCTTCCGCTACCGTTCCTACTACGGCACCTCGCCGGACATCATCTTCATCCGCCTGCCCTATGCCTGCGGCGAATACGGATACTGCTGACGACCGGGCAAAGAAAAGCCCCGCCGAAGCGGGGCTAGTCATCGTCGGGTAATCGTCACCCGGTCTGACAGCGACCGGTCTGATGGTCACCAAGTCTGACGACCGTACCAGTCGTCGATGTCCTTCTTGGTCTGATCCTTCTGATAGCCGTAGCGTTCCTGGATCTTTCCTTCGAGCTGGTCGCGCTTGCCATTGATGACGTCGAGGTCATCGTCGGTCAGCTTGCCCCACTGCTCCTTGATCTTGCCCTTGACCTGCTTCCAGTTTCCTTCGACGCGATTCCAGTCCATCGTGATCTCCTCCTGTTGAATGCATTCAACACGCGAAGAAGACGAGTCGTTCCTGTGTACGATTTTGGACAGAGGAACGAACGGCGGATCAGCGTGTTTTCAAGTCCCAACCATGGAGGTTACCTTGAAGACACTCATCACCGCCGCGACGCTGCTCATGATCTCGACTGCGTCCTTCGCCCAGACCACGGCGACCACGCCGTCGCAGGCGGCCGCACCCATCGCCGCCGCCGGCGACTGGAGCGCGTCCAAGATGTCGGGCGTCAACGTCTACAACGAGGCGAACGACAAGGTCGGCGAGATTTCGGATGTCATCATCGACTCGAAGGGTCAGGTCCGCGGCGTCGTCGTCGAAGCCGGAGGCTTCCTCGGCATGGGCACGCACTACGTTCTCGTATCGATGAACAGCCTGAAGTTCGCCAACAAGGCCGGCAAGACCACCACCGGGCAGACCTCCGACACCAAGCGCGAGTGGTTTCCGGACCGCGCCGTGCTGAACGTCACCAAGGATCAGCTCAAGGCGCTGCCGGAATTCAAGTACTGACGATGAAAAAGCCTCGGGGCTTCGCGCTCCGGGGCTTTTATCCTTTTACCGCCATCGACCGCAACATTGTCACTGGGCCGTCGCCCTTCACGGCCTCATGAAAGCGAAATCGGTATCGGGATCGCAGTTCTCCGCCAGGAAGCGCAATTCCGATTGCACGTCGGCGACGGAGCGCGACTGGAGATACTGGTTGACGACCAGCCCCAGTAGCGAACGGCACAGCGTATCGGTATCGACGCCCTCCGCGCCGGCTTGCTCCAGAGCCGCCTTGAAATGACGTTCCGCGATGGTGGCAGATGACATGCTGACCCCTCCGGCTCCGAGGCTGCTATCTCAACGCCTCGCGTGATCCCAGTCTCCTTATCATAGCCCACCAGCCCGAATTTGTCGCAGATCAAGCAACGCGTGTGTAAACAGCATCTTCCTCAACTTGGAATAAAAGAACCGTCGTCCAGCGCGCGGATCAATGCCCAGCAAGGTATTGGCCGCCATCAATCTAACTTGTACGTTTGAGTGAGCAAGTAGCGGCAGCACGGCCCGCCGCTGATCGCCAGGCATGCTCCGCAGTTCTGCCCTTACATGCTGCATTTCTTTATACAAGCGATTATATTTGGCAGTGTCGATGACATAGGCCGCACGATACTGCGCGATGCCAATCTCGGTGAATTTCGCAACGAGATCCTTCACGCGGGCATCGTTCGGATGGGCTGACGTCATCACTTGAGGACTCCCGCGACCATAGACAGCCTACCCGCGTAAAATTCTAGCCGCTTCCCCATCATGCATACTCAAGTACATTCCCGCGTGACCCGCCAACGGAAACACGCCAGAATCCGCGATGACTTGCATCGTTTGCCGCGCTTCAATCGGCAGTATCCGGATCAAGCTTTGCGCTGCATTGAAGCGCACCTGAGCATTGGGATGCGACAAAAGTGACGCGAGGGTACCTCGCTGATCGCCAGGGCGGCTTTTCAGCTCATTGTTAATCTGATTGATTCGGCCACCAAGTTCGTTGACCTTCGAAATATTTGCCCGCTGTAAGGCCACATCCTGCTGCATACTCCACTCAACATGAAGCTTAAGCAACGCGTCTGCATCCAATTTTGACAAATCGAGATTTCTCATTTCAACACACCGTATCGCCTGAGCATCTCCAATCCGAACTGGCGGCGCGTCTCGAAGTCCTTGCCCTTCAAACTTTCCCTCGGAGAAAGCATCGAACCATCTTCTTGCTCAATCCTGGTGGCGTAGTAGCTTGTGATATCGATGTGCTTGAGTATCGGAATCCTTACGAGGTTGTCTCGACTCTGAATCAGGCTCTCAGGGTCGCCTGCGTTTCGCGCCGCCGTCTGTTCTGCGATATGGTGGTCATGATAACCGTCTTTGCTAGTTGAACCAACCGCTTCCTGAAGCTCATCAAGACTGCGAGGCGGATCATTCGCGGTCTTGATCGCATCCGTCAGAGCCTTGAGGTCTTCGGCCTGATCGAGCGCTCCCAGGAATATGCCGGCAGCCGGAGAATAGCGACCGATACGACCTATCCACGCGACTGCCGAGCGCACAAAGTCCATCCGCTCGCTTCTGGTCTCGGGCCGCTGCTGTGGAATTTCCGGAGGCTCATCCAGCGGTGGCCCCTGGTTGTGGCCGATCCCTTCCGGCGGATCGCCGGCGAGTTGCACGCCGTCGAAGTCGGTCTCGCTTGGCGTGATCTGAAACAGGTCGGAAAAGTCGTTGAGTTCGGAGAGATTACCGAACCCGATATCTCCGATTGGCGCGGCGGAACCGCTGCCGCCGTCGGTCCATTGGCCGCCATCGGAATTGCCAGCCGGCACGCGCGGTTGGTTCGGATTGTACTTGCGCGACAGCGCCGGAAAGGCGTCGGCGACGCCGCCGCCCGGTGCGAGGAAACGCGCGGCGTCGGGCCGCACCCATCGATGCGCATCCGGCCACAGCCATCGCGCCTGCTGATGGCGCAGCCAGGCGTTCTCGCGGTAGTGCATGGATATCTTTCGATATGAAGATGAGATGTCGTGTCCCGGACGCGGTACGGCGCGCGGCTTCGCCGCGTGATGCACCGCAGAGCCGGGACCGCCTCGATACGAAGCCGTTGAGATGGTCCCGGGTCTGCGAAGCGACATGAAGAATGCCGCATCGCGCCCGAGACACGTGCTTCGTCAGCTCGCGGCGAACTTCATCAGCTTGATGGCGTCGAAATCCTGCACGCCGCCGCCGACGCGTTTGGTGGTGTAGAACAGCACGTAGGGTTTCGCGGAATACGGATCGCGCAGCACGCGGACGCCGAGGCGATCGACGATCAGGTAGCCGCGGCGAAAATCGCCGAACGCAATCGACAGCGAATTGGCGCCGACATCCGGCATGTCCTCGGCTTCGACCAGCGGGAACGTCATCAGCGAGGCACGGCCGCCCACCTGCGCCGGCGGCTGCCACAGATACGCGCCGCCGGTATCCTTGAACTTGCGGATCGTCGCCTGCGTTTTGCGATTCATCACAAACGCGCCGTTCTGGCGATAGCCCGCCTTCAGCGCGTAGATCAGGTCGACCAGCGCGTCGGACGGATTGCTGCCGGCGAAGGCGCCCGCAGCGCCGCTGGCGACATAGCCGAGATTGCCCCAGTTCCACGAACCGTTGGCGACCGTGGTGTATTGCAGAAAGCCCTTCGGCTTGTTGGTGCCGTCGCCGTTGACGAAGGCCGCGCCTTCCTGCACCGCGAACGTCAGTTCGACCTCCGAAGCGATCCACTCGTCGATGTTTACCGCCGCGTCGTCGAGCAGGGTCGCGGTCGCCGCCGGCATGGCGTAGAGCTCCATCGCCGGGAACGACAATGCATCGAGCGTCGGAGACGTGGTCTGCGTCCGCGAGTCGGTCTCGCCGACCCAGCCGGTCGCGGGACCTGCCGTCATGAACGGCTTCTTGTAGACGTTGCCGGAAATCTCGCGCACCGAAGCCAGCGCGCGGATCGGCGAGATTGCCGCGAGGCGCTGGCCGATCTCACGCTCCAGTTCGGTCGGCACCAGATAGCCGCCGTCGGCGTTGGAGGCCGCCGACATCGCCTTGGTTTCCAGCGCGCGCAACGCGCCGGCCTCGCCGCAGCGCACGTAGGCGTCGAACGCGCTCTTGTGTTCGCGCGCGGCGGCGTCTGTGACAAGCCGCCCGCGCCCTTCCAGCGCCGGCCGCGCCTGGCGCAGCGCCATCTCGTCCATGCGCCTGGTCTGGCGATCGAGCGCAGCGTTGATGCGGTCGACCTTCTCCTCCAGCAGCGCGTCACCGCGTTTGCGCTCGAGCGCGCCGAGCCGTTCGTCGTTGGCGGATTTGAATTCCTCGAAGGTGGCGCGCAGCTCGTCGAAGCCGTCGCGCGGCGTGTAGGCGATGCCGGACTTGTGCTCCGGCGCGGTGTCGATGATGTCGAAGTCCATGAGGTTCTCCTGGTGGGTGATGAATGGAAACAACGGGCCGCTTCATCTCGATCGCGCCATCGGCTAGAAGGAGATGCATCGAGGCCAGCATCCGGGTGCCGCCATGCGTTTTCTGATTCTCGTCTGGGTCGTGCTCGCGCTGTCCGGCGCCGGCGCCGCGTGGATCGCCATGCGGCCCGATCGGCGTCGCGGCGCATGGCTCGGGATCGCGCTCGCGGCCGTACTGCTCGCCGCCTTCGCGGCGTCGTTCATCCTGTTCGGAAGCAGCGTCGACAAATCCTTTGTCGCGGTGGCGAGCTACTTCTTCAATTGGGGCATGGCGGCAGGCGGCGGCGCGATCTGCATCGGCGCGATCGTCGGCCTGGCGTTGGCGCTGGCGTTCAAGCGCTGACGCATACGCCCGGACGGCGCCGGTCCATCCGCGACGCCGTCCGGGTTGCGCCACGCCCGCTCGGCCGCGGCGCGTCGCCGCGACGTATCGATGGCCTTCACGGCGTCGATGCGCGCGCCGGCCAGCAGCGGGAACGTGACGATGGAAATTTCCCACAGATCCACTTGATAGAGCCTGCGGATGCGCGTGCTCGGGTCGATGCGGCCGCGCACGGTGCGATAGCCGATCGACAAACCGTCGATCGCGCCGGACCGCAGCAGCGCCAGCAATTCTCGCCCGCGCGCAACATCGGGAATGAGTTTGCCGCGCGCCCACAGCCCGCGAAAATCCTCGCGCAGTTCGAGCCAGATGCCGACCGGCTCGCCGGGGTCGTGCTGAAACAGCATCGGGATCTTGCGCAGGCCGCGCTGTCGCAAGGTCTGTGCGAACGCGCCGGGCATCACCATGTCGCGCGCCTGATCGATCTCGCCGAACAGGCTGGCGTAGCCTTCGATGATGCCGTCCTGCGACAGCGCCAGGCGCGAGGTCGATGGCATGGGGGCGTGCATGAGCGTCCTCGCAAGCTGCGGGGTGGCCGGAAACCGGATGACGATGTGAGAGGGATCAGCGTCCGCGCGGGCGCCTCGCCGGCTTGCGGCGCGGTTGCGGCTTGGCGCGCGCGGGCTTCACCGGCGCCTTGCGCTGGATGCTGTCGAGATGCCTCAGGAATTCGCGGAAGACATTCAGGTGGCCGGCGCCGGATTTGGTTTCCGGTCGCAGCGTCCGCATCACGCTATGCAATTCGTCCATCAGTCGTAATCCTCGAAATGCTGGCCGCTGGCGCGGCGGTTGAAACGCGACAGTTCGCGGATGAAATCGTCGAAGCGGCGCGAGGCGGCGGCGAGTTCGCGCAACGCAAACAGCAACCCGCCGCTCGCGGCCGTCGCCCACAGGAACAGCGCCAGATGGGCGAGATCGCCGCGCGCGATGAAGGTGTCGATCAGTTCGGACATGTCCGGTTCACTCACTCGAAGCGGTCGCCGCCCTCGCGCGGTGCGTAGCCGACCGCCTCGCGCTTTTCGTTCAGCGTCAGGAACGGCGCATCGGTGACGCGCTCCCACAGCGCGGCGCGATCCGATGCCAGCGCCTCGATGCGGTCGGTATCGATGACGAGACGCACGCTTTTGCCGAACTGGGGCGACAGCCATTGCGCCAGCGACGTGCCGATGCGCGACGCCAGCGGCAGCACCGTCTGCCGCCAGAATACGCGGTTGGCTTCCTGGAAATTCGCGTAGGTGTTGTCGCCGGGGATGCCGAGCAGCATCGGCGGCACGCCGAAGGCGAGCGCGATCTCGCGCGCGGCGGTGTGCTTGGCCTCGAGAAAATCCATGTCCTTCGGCGTCAGCGACATGGCTTTCCAGTCGAGCCCGCCTTCCAGCAGCAGCGGGCGTCCGGCGTTGGCGGCGCCCTGATAGGTCTCGGTGAGCTCGCGCTTCAGGCGTTGGAATTGCTCGTCGGCGAGCACAGCGCCCTCCGGCCCGGAATAGATCAGCGCGCCGGATGGCCGCGCCGCGTTGTCGAGCAGCGCCTTGTTCCAGCGCGCGGCGGCGTTGTGTGTGTCCACCGCGACGGCGGCGGCCTCCAGCGGCGCGAGACCGTAGTGGTCGTCGAGCGGATGAAAGAAAGTGAGATGCAGAATCGGCGGCACGCGCGAGGCCAGTTGATCGAAGCGCACGCCGCGCCCGGCGGCGCTGTAGTCATATGCCTCGGCCCAGCCATCGGCGCCCGGCACCGCCTTCATGCGGTCGGGACGCAGCGCGTAGAGTTCGCGCACCTCGTCGTCCAGCGCCACCGCCTCGACATAGGCATTGCCGGCGAGCAGGAGATGCGACACCAGCGCCTCGAGAAATCCTGCGCCGTCCTGGCGCGGATTGGGCCGCGCCAGCAATGCGCCAAGCGGATGCGCCTCGCGCTCCTGCGCGCCTTCGAACACCAGATAGCAGCATGACGCCGCGTTTTCGGCGACCAGTCGCACCGCGCGATGCACGACGGCGTTGCCGAGATAGCCCTCGCGCGCCAGCGCCGCGTAGTCGCGCGGCGTCCACCGCGCCCGCCCGCCGCTTTCGAACGCCAGCACCTGCGCGGTGCGGCTCGCCTTCGCTTCGGGCGCACGGAGATAGGCTTTCAGGCGTTGCAGCATGAGATGTCCTTTGATGTCACTATTAGCCCGGTCGTCCCCGCGCAGGCGGGGACCCAGACCCCGCAGCATTCGCGTGTGATGCGAAGTGTCACCACGCGCTATTTCAATCATCGGTGTAGGGGTTATGGGTTCCGCCTGCACTGGGAGGACCCCGGAGATCAAGCGAGCGCTCACAACTCCCGCACCCGCGGCATTGCGTGCGCGGTGGCGGTGAGCGTGGCGATGGCCCACACCAGCGCGTCGACACGGTCCGGCGAACGATTGGACGACAATCCGCTGCTGGCGAAATCGCACATCTCGTCTTCCAGCGCCGGAAAGACGCCGGCGTGTTTCACCCTGCCCTGCTCGTAAAGCGTCGCCACCGGTTCGGCGCGCAGCCACTTGCCGCGCATCGCCCGCACCGGCGTCACCGGCACCGACGAATCCACCGACTTGATCACCGCGTGCACCATCTCGCCGCCCTGGTTGACCTCCGCCACCAGCGCATCGGCCTCGAGCCGTCGCCACAGCGCGATGGCTTTCGCAGCCCACGCCGACGGTGTCGCCGCGCTCACGGTGTCATCCGCCAGCACGAACGCCATTCCGCTCTCGCTGATACCGGCCGCGACGATGCCGCAGGAGTCCGCGCGCTTGCCGGACGACGCCGGCGGATCGACCGCGATCACGATGCGCGCGAGCGACGGTGCGGCGTCCACTCGGCAGCTCTCGATCAGCCCGCGCGACCACAGGGCGTCGGGGCGATCCTCGATGATATCGCCGTCGATCTCCTGCCGACCCAGCCGTGTGCCCTGATAGCGCGCCATTACGCTTTTCAGGAACGTCGGCGCGAGGTTGAGCGCGTTGGCCTGCGTCGGCGCCCGCGTCACCGCGCTCATTGGATCGATCATCAACCGCTTCAACAGGGCGGTCGGGCGCGGCGTCGTAGTGATCAGTTGCCGCGGCTGCACTCCCAGCCGCAACCCGAATTGCAGCATGTCGAACGTGGCCTCGGCGTAACGCCATTTCGCCAGTTCGTCGGACCACGCGCAACCGAATTGCGGCCCGCGCAGGCTTTCCGGATCTTCCGCCGAGAACGCGTGAGCCACCGCGCCGTTGCTCCACTCCAGTCGCTTGCGCGACGGCGACCATGCGGGGCGATCGCTGCGCGGATGCACCGCGAGCAGACCGGAAATGCCCTCGATCATCACCTCGCGCACGTCGTGTTCGGTCTCGCCGACCAGCGCGATGCGCGTCACCGGCTCCCGCGCGAACGGCGCGAGCCCAAGCGCCTGCGCGCGTATCCATTCCGCGCCAGCGCGCGTCTTCCCCGCGCCGCGTCCGCCGACCAGCAGCCATGTCAACCACGGCGCGCCGTTGGCCGCGGCGGCCGGCGGGCATTGATGCGGATGCGCGAAGATGTCCCAGGTGGTGGCGAGCGTTTCCAGCTCGGCTTCATTCAGTTGCGTCAGGATGTGCAGTCTTTGCGTCGGCGACAAGCTGGTCCAGGCGTCGCGCGAGCGCCAGTCGAAGCTCGCTGAGATCTCGCGGCACGGCGTCGTCATCCTCGCGCTTCTCTTTCTTCCCGTTGAGCCGCAGCGCCGTCACCTCGCGCAATGTGCGCGCCAGCGAAGCCAGCGTGCGGGCGCGGCGCTCGGCCTCGGTGCGTTGGCGCGGCGGAACATAATGCCCGCCGACGATCACTTCGATCTGGGTGAGTTCACGTTCGATGGCGCGACTGACCCGCTCGATCAGCGCGGCACCCGCGGCCGGCGGCGGATCGCTTGCGCGTTCCACGGCGCTGCGTCTGGCGCGGCCGCTGTGATCGGACGCCCGCGTTTTCGCCGCGCGCAACACCGCGATTTTGGTTTTGGCAACCTCGTCGCCGTCATCGACGCGGAGCGGCGTTTCGTCGACCAGCCGCTGCGTTCTGGCGAGCGTGGCCTTACGGGTCGTTGTGGCCTTCGGCCCGACCGCATTCCCGGCAGTTTTTTTGGAAACCGGCCTTGTCGTGGCGGGAGCTTCGGTTGACGTCGTCTTCGTTGCCTTCGCGGCGGCAACAGTCGTCCGGGAAAGGGCCTTGCCGGAATCGGTTTTCCTCGAAGGGGCTTTCCTCGAAACGGTTCGCTTGGCGACAGCCTTCTTGGTCGCGGTCGCCTTTTCTGCGGCGGGTTTCCTGACACGGGCACGCGCCGTCGCGGCCGGCGACCCCGCCGACTTCGTCGTTCGCTTCACCGCCATTTGAAATATCCCCCGCCGCGCGGTGCGCGCCAGCAACGTCGCCGCTGCGACTGTTTTCCGATTCTTCATTGCATCTTCCCGGCGATCACGGAGAGATGATTTTTGTACTGGTGGCTCCTCGGACGAACGGCGTACCGGTCAAAGGCCAAAGCAAATTGAGATTGCGCTCGGCGCCTACACGCGAATGAAAACGAACCAGATGACGCCGAGAATGACGATCGCAAGTCCGGTGCTGATGGTCAGCAAGGCCAGCACCGACGGCCCTCGTTCGCCCTGGCGCGCCTCGGTCGGGGTTTCGACGATCTGTCCGTGTTCCTTCGTTGGCATGGTGTCCTCGCTCCTCTCGCGCCGCCATCCGGCCGGCGACATCGAGGCAACGCGTGCCGAAGAATGATTGTTCCTGCTCAATGGGTTGAAGGCTGCGAGAATGAGCCGCATCCAGCGCATGGAACGTTGCACCCGCAACCTTCGCGGTTGTCACGCGAGGTGCGTCGGCAAGACCCAATTGTGGAGCATGGCGAAAACATACCCGAGCAGCGTCACGCTGTCAAGGTATAAATTCCTAGTGACATAATCTGACAAAACTGGCCGCCCCGAAGCCGGGCGCTGCGTTATTGTCCGGCCTGCTGGATCGCGGTCGCGATCGGCTGCAGCTTGCCGGCCGTCGTGGTGCCGAGCGCCTGCAACGCGGCGATCATCACCATGGCGATGCCGGCCGCGATCAAGGCGTATTCGATCGCGGTGGCGCCGGATCGATCTTCGCGAAATCGCATCAGTAACGGCCGCACGGGGCTCTCCTGTGGTCGGTCCGAACGCCTCCGTGCCGGAGGCACGGCGGCGACAGCAAGGCGGACGGTAGCGGCAAAAGATTGCACAGCCGCTAACGCGATCGCGCAGCGATCGATCAAATGCAATCTAATTTCGCCGCTACGCAATCGCCCGGAGGACGCCTACTCCGCCATGTCCACCGGCGCAGACGCGGCGGGGCCCGCCAGCGGCCGCTCCTCCATCAGCACCATGCAGGTGAACGAGACGCCGAGTAACGCGACGGCCGCGCCGAACACGTAGCGGAACGCGGCAATCATCTGCGCGGGGGTGGCATTGTGGAAGGCATCGGCGGCGACGCCATGTCCAGCCATTTCCGGTGCGGTCGCGGTCGGGCCGAGCGCCATCAGCAGCAGCGCCGTCATTGCCGCCACCGCGAACGACGCCATCAGCGCGCGGAAGAAATTCATCGCGCCGGTCACGGTGCCGACCTGCGGTCGCGCCACCGCATTCTGAATCGAGACCACGCTCACCGGGAACGTGGTGCCGAGCCCGAAGGCGAACACCGACAGCACGCTCAGCATCGCCCACAGCGGCAGAGTGGTGAACATCATCACCAGCCCCATCGTGACGGCGGTGCCGGTGCCGAGGATCGCCACGTACTTGTAGCGCGGCAGCGTCGCCATCGCGCGACCGGCGGTCCATGCGCCAAGCACCGAAACCGCCACCAGCGGAATCAGCGCGAGACCGGCTTCGCTGGCGCTCAGACCGTAGACGACGAGATAGTAGATCGGCAGATGCACCGTCAGCCCGACGATGGCACCGACCGCGCAACCGCCGGCGAGAATGCCGAACGGCACTACGCGCCCGCCGAGCAGCGGCAACGGCACGAACGGCTCGTTGACCCGACCGGCATGCCAGACGAAGCCGACCGCCAGCAGCACCGTAGCGCCGATCATCGCCAGGGCTTCGGGCGAGGACCACGCCAGCCGCGTGCCGCCCCATGTCAAGAGCAGCGTGAAGATCACCGCGCCGGCCATCAGCATGACGCCGCCGAGCCAGTCGACCGCGCGGCGGCGATGAAACGCCGGAATGCGCTTCATGCGCGGCAGCAGCAGGCCGAGCCCCGCCAGCGCCAGCGGCACGTTGATCCAGAAGATCAGCGACCAGTGCAGATGTTCGGCGAACACGCCGCCCAGCACGGGGCCGCCGATGCCGGCCGCCACCCAGACGCCGCTGAAATAGGATTGATAACGGCCCCGCTCGCGCGGTGTCACCACATCGGAAATGATGGTCTGCACGATCGGCATGATGCCGCCGCCGCCGAGCCCCTGCACGCCGCGCGCGACGATCAGCACCGTCATGTTCGGCGCCAGCGCGCACATCACCGAACCGGCGATGAACAGGCTGAGGGAGACGACGATCATCGCCTTACGGCCGTAGATGTCGCTAAGGGTACCGAACACCGGCGCCACCGCGGTCGAGGCCAGCAGGTAAGCTGTGATGACCCACGACAGGTTGGCCGCGTCGCGGAATTGCCCGCCGATGGTCGGCAGCGCCGTCGCTACGATGGTCTGGTCCAGCGCGGCCAGGAACATCGTCAGCATCAGGCTCATCAGGATGGTGCGGACCTCGCGCTGCGTCAGCGCATCGCCGGGCGCGAGCGGCGGCGCGCCATCGAGCGCGATCACCTCGTCGGTCAGCCGTCCGGCTTCGGTGGCGGACAAGGGTCGCGCCTTGCCCGCTCGATTGGTCTGGGGTTCGAACTTGTTCATTCCGGTCGCAGGATATCGGCGGCGGCGCCACGGGCGCGCGCATCACGCTGCAACTCATTAACGTGTTAAAATTCGTTCGCCCAGCCACACCGGCGCATGGGAGAAGCGCGGCGCTGCATACGCGATGACGCAAGCGTGACTTTGCCGGATCGGAAAACTACGCCGGTCGCTTCTTCAACCGCGCGCGCTTGGGCAAAAGCGCCGGCCAGCGGACGATGTGATCCTCCAGTTCCGAGTCCGGAACGTCGTCCTCGGTGCCGTAGACCCGGCCGCGCACCGATACCCCCGCCTCGTGGACGGTGTTCGGATCGCCCGAGATCAGGGGATGCCACCAGTAGAGATCCCGCCCCTCCGCCACCAGCTTGTAGGCGCAGCTCGGTGGCAGCCAGTTCAGGGTCCGGACATTCTCCGGCGTCAGCCGTACGCAGTCCGCCACCTTGGCGGAGCGATTCGCATAATCCTTGCAGCCGCAGGTGCCGGCATCGAGCAATTTGCAGGAGACGTGGGTGAAATAGATCTTCCCCGTGTCCTCGTCTTCGAGCTTTTCCAGGCAGCAGCGGGCGCAGCCGTCGCACAGGCTTTCCCATTCGGCGCCGGACATTTCCTCCAACGTCTTGGTTTTCCAGAACGATTCCTTCTGGGCAGAGGGTTGCGGCGGGCGGCGCGTCATGGGATCGAGGGTTCCACGATACAGCAGGAAGGAAGTTCGGAGACGATGTAGGGGCAGCCCGACCCGCCGCGCAAGCGCCATTGCCTCCGGCCGCGCTATCCACCGTTCCGATGCTCACGAAGCCGTTAGCCGTACCGGTGAAAAAGCCAGCGGCACCATTGGTTTATCGTGCGGCCTCGGCTAGAAGATGGCCCGGCCAATTCGGACGCAAAAGCGCCACGGGATTGCCGCAAGATTCCCGAACGGTGTTTGAAGGCACTCGGGCGGGTGTTCGCACACACCGCAAATGGTCAAGGATCCTGGTGCGCCAGCTGTTGCCAAGCAATTGGAAACAACGAATCCGGCATTTCCTGCTGGACCTCGACGCGCGCATCGATTCCACCGTCTTCTCGTCCGGCGCCGCAACGCGCGAACTCTATGAACGCTATTCCGCCTTCATGGACCGCTTCTATGTCGGCCGCTGGAAGCGCTGGATTTTCATCGAGCCGTTGTCGGAAGCCGCGACGGTCGGCCTTGCCGGCCTCGTCTTGTTACTTGCGCTCGCGGTGCCGGCCTTTCGCGAAACCGCCGACGACAACTGGCTGAAGAAATCCGATCTCGCGGTCACCTTCCTCGATCGCTACGGCAACCCGATCGGCAGTCGCGGCATCAAGCACAACGATGCGATTCCGCTCGAGGACTTTCCCGACAACCTCATCAAGGCGACGCTCGCCACCGAGGATCGCCGCTTCTACGATCACTTCGGCATCGACGTTGCCGGCACCTTCCGCGCGCTGGTAACCAATGCGCAGGCCGGCGGCGTGCGGCAAGGCGGATCGTCGATCACGCAGCAGCTTGCGAAGAACCTGTTTCTCAGCAACGAGCGCACCATCGAACGCAAGGTCAACGAGGCCTTCCTCGCGATCTGGCTGGAAACCCGACTGACGAAGAACGAAATCCTCAAGCTCTATCTCGACCGTGCCTATATGGGCGGCGGCACCTTCGGCGTCGACGGCGCCGCGCATTTCTATTTCAACAAGTCGGTGCGCGACATCAATCTGGCCGAAGCCGCGATGCTGGCCGGCCTGTTCAAGGCGCCGACCAAATACGCGCCGCACATCAACCTGCCGGCAGCGCGTGCGCGCGCCAACGTCGTGCTCGACAATATGGTCGAAGCCGGCTTCATGACCGAAGGCCAGGTGTTCGGCGCGCGGCGCAACCCTGCCACCGCCGTCGATCGCCGCGACGAGAACTCGCCGAACTACTATCTCGACTGGGCCTTCGACGAGATGCGCAAGGTGGTCGACACTTTCCCGAAGTCCTACACCGAGCGCGTCTTCGTCGTGCGCACCGCGATCGACATGAACGTGCAGCACGCCGCCGAAGCCGCGATCGAAAATCAGTTACGCCAGTTCGGTCGCGACTATCACGCGACGCAGGCCGCGACCGTCGTCGCCGATCTCGACGGCGGCGTGCGCGCCATGGTGGGCGGCCGCGACTATGGTGCCAGCCAGTTCAATCGCGCCACCGATGCTATGCGCCAGCCCGGCTCGTCGTTCAAACCCTATGTCTACACGACCGCGCTGCTGAACGGTTTCAAACCGAACTCCATCGTCGTCGACGGTCCGGTGTGCATCGGCAACTGGTGCCCGCAAAACTACGGCCATTCCTACTCCGGACGTGTGACGCTGACGCAGGCGATCACGAGATCGATCAATGTCGTGCCGGTGAAACTCTCGATCGCGCTCGGCGGCAAATCCGGTCCGAAAGCCGGCCGCGCCAAGATCATCGAAGTCGCGCGCAAGTTCGGCATCGTCACGCCGTTGCCGGATACGCCGTCGCTGCCGATCGGTGCCGACGAAGTCAACGTGCTTGAACATGCCGTTGCCTATGCGGCATTCCCCAACAAAGGCAAGGCGGTGACTCCGCATGCGATCCTCGAAGTGCGCACCGGCGCGGGCGAACTGGTGTGGCGCTGGGATCGCGATGGGCCGCAGCCACGACAGATCATTCCCGCCTCCGTCGCCGCCGACATGGCCGGCATGATGAGTCACGTCGTCAGCGAAGGCACCGCGCGCCGCGCCGCGCTCGACGGCATTCCGACCGCGGGCAAGACCGGCACGACGAACAATTATCGCGACGCGTGGTTCGTCGGATACACCGGCAATTTCACCTGCGCGGTGTGGTATGGCAACGACGACTATTCGCCGACCAATCGCATGACCGGCGGCTCACTTCCCGCGCAGACGTGGCACGACATCATGATGGCGGCGCATCAGGGTGTCGAGGTCAAGCCCATTCCTGGTGTCGAGGTCCCTGCCAAACCCTCTGCGGCGAACGCGGCCGCACTCGCGGCGCTCGACGACGATGCCAGGATCGCTCCGCCGCCGATCCTGACACGGCGCGGCGCGGAGATTCTGGTGCGCATCGAGAAGATGCTGGACGAGGCCAGCAAGACCGTGGGCAAAACCTCGTCGCTGGAGCCCTCCAGCGCAATCACGACTAGTACTGCGGCCGCGACGAACAGTATGGCTTCGGCGGCATCGTCGCTGAATCAAACAACGCCCCCATCGCGCAAGCCATGATGGAAGCGTTCGACGTGCCACTCATGATAACGGTTCAGACGTGCGCCTGATTCTGATGGCATTGTTGATCCTGCTCATCGCAACCGCCGTCGGCCTCGGCGCGACGTGGATGACGGCGACGCGCGGCACCGATCTCGGCACATTGACCATCGGCGCATGGACGGCACGTCCGCGCATCGGCACCACTGAGATCAATCCCTACACCCGCGCCACCGTCGTCCGCAGCGGCGAGTTGCCGCTCGGCACCGGCGACGGCATCGCCTTCATCGCCACCGCCGACGATACAAATCGCCCGCTCGACGGCCGCTGTGATATCACCGTCAGCGGCGTAACGCCGCCGGCGCGGTTCTGGACTCTGACCTTGTACGACACCAAGGGACATCTCGTCGCCAACGCGTTGCAGCGTTACGGCTTCACCAGCGAGGAGATCGTCCGCAACTCCGACGGTTCGTTCGTCATTCGACTGGCGGCACGCGCGCGTTCCGGCAACTGGCTGCCGACCGGCGGAATCGAACGCTATCAACTGATGTTGCGGCTTTACGATACGCCGGTGGGTATCGCGACGCGCACGCAGCGGGACGCGCCGATGCCCACGATCGCAACGGCGGGCTGCTCATGATTCGGTGGCTGGCGGTACTTCTCGCAGGCCTGCTGCTCGGCGGCCTCGTGCATCTTGTGAGCGTGCTGGCTTTGCCGCGCATCGCTTCGCAGGATGCCTACTCGCGGCTGGAACGGATCACGCCCGTCAATGCCGTGAAGGCATTGCCGCTCGCCGACCCCAGCAACGCACCGATCCCGTTCATGGATCCGGCATTTGCGACGGCAATTTGCCGCTATGACCTGTCGCCTGGCCCGATCAAACTCGCGGTTCCGGTGAGCCAGGCGTACACGTCGGTGTCGTTCTATACCGACCGGGACGTCGCCTATTACGCGATCAACGATCGTTCCGCCGGACGCAAGGTGATCGAACTGGACCTGATGACGGAAGCTCAGCACGCGGCGCTTCCAGAAGACGAAGAGATCACCGCGGCCGACCGCTTGATCGTGGATTCGCCGACGACGACCGGTCTGATCGTGCTCAAGGCACTTGCAGCGGACACCGGCCTGATGGCGCAGGCGCAAGCCTCCCTCGCCGCAGCGACATGCAAGGTGCAAACAGAGCAACCGGACAAGCCCGCCCCGACGCCGCGCGCAGGGCGTTAAAAACATCACCCGCGCGTACTGAGCACGCGTCCCGGCACCGGGGGCGTGGCGATGGCGACATTGGACGCTTGCGCCGCCAGTTGCTTGATCAGACGATCGGCATCGGCCGCGGCGCCATCCGGCGCGTGAATAACCAAGCGCTCCAGCGCCCAGCGATAGGATGACACCCGTTGCTGCAGGCACTGCTGCACCCATTGCACAATCAACGCGTTTTCTTCCATGCGCGCCGTCGCGTCAGCGCGTTCCGCCGGCGACAGCTCGGAAATGTATTTCAGGCTGGCATACCGCTTGCGATCGAGGCTGATGACGCGATCCGCGACCGGAAAGAACGAATCGAAGCGCGTGAGGTCGTTGCGGACGTCGTCCATCAGTTGCGCGTAACGCGACGCATGCGAGCGATGCGGTTCGTCCAGCAGCAACTTTCCGTATGCCGTGCGATCGAAGACAACTTTCTCGCGCCATGGCGACGGCATCGGCTTGTAATCGCCGACCACGGTTCGTTTCGCGGGCCGGGAATGCGGCGGCTCGATCAACGGATAGGCCAGATCGCGCAACTGCCGTTCGTTGTCGGTGAGTTGGAATTGCGAGGCCGGCAGGCCGACGCTGCCGGTCGCCTCGACGCCGATCCAGCGATGCATGTCGTCGCTGCGGACGTCCGATCGCGCGCGGCCGAAATCGCCGCCGCTGCAACCGCCCAATCCGGTCGCGAGACACAGCAACGACGCGACTACCCATCGCGCGCGCGACAACGATGTTGTCATGGATGCGGATCCGGCGACGCTCAGGACCGCGCGCGGCGACGACGGCGGCGACCCGTCGCCGCTCCTTCATCCGGACTGTTTCCGCTGGTCTCATCCGTCGCGCGTTCGATTCGCACCACGGGAAGGATCAGCACATCGCCCATCGTCGCGTACCGGGCGCTATCCGCGGCCGAACCACATCGGCGTGCCGCCGCATCGACCGGAAATTGAACAACAATGCCCATCTCGCTTCTCCTGCTGCCCCGCCCGAACAGGCTGGCCGCGTCGAGTTATTAAGAGCAGTCATGGTTAACCGGTCGTTAAAGCCCCCAAGCTAAAGTCGGAATCAGGTTCCCTGGTCGGCGTACACGCGAAGATGACGACAACACCTCCCCTGCTCTCCGGCCTCGATGGCCTGATGTCGCTGTCGCGCCGCGAAGGCGTCGATATTCGCCCCACGTTGCTGCGGGTGCTGACCGACCTCTACGTCCAGTCGCCGTCGCATACGAGCGATGAGGAGCAACAATTCGTCGAGCTCGCCTCGCGATTGATCGATCAGGTGGACGATGCGACGCGCGCGGTGGTCCGCGCGCGACTAGCGATTTACCCGCGAACGCCGGCGGTCATCGCGGAGCGACTGGGGATCCGCCCGCTTGACCGGGAACGGCCCGCACTGCTCGCACCGTCCATCGCAACCTCCGAACCTGACACCGTGAACGCGACGCCCGCGGACGACAACAACGCTCCCGCGACATCGCCTCTAACAATGCTGCCGAACGACGCCGCGCAGATCAGCGAAATGTTCTTTGCCGCCGATTCCGGTAAGCGCGCGACAATTCTGTTCCATCTCGCCGACGCGCCGCTGAAGACTGCGTCGCGTATCCCGGCGTCGCGCGCCCAACAGGCCATGCAAATTCTGGAGATGGCCGCATTCGCCGTGGATACCGAGAGTTTTGCACTGGAACTCGCGGACGCCTTGATTCTGCCGACGCGGATTGCGACGCAGGTGGTCGACGATCGCGGCGGCGAACCGTTGGCGTGCGCGCTGAAGGCGCTCGGCATGAGCAGCGAGGTCTTTCAACGGGTGTTGCTGTTCCTCAATCCGGAAGTCGGCGCGTCGGTCACAACCGTCTATCGGCTGTCGCGGCTCTACGAGCAGATCAGCGAGCGCGCTGCACTTGTCCTGCTCGCCGCGTGGCGTGGCGCGACCATGCCGGTTGCCCGCGCGAAGTACCGGTCGCTGCTGCATGACGATGAGCGTCACCGCGCCCGCACCAGCCAGCCGCAAGCGCGCTCCGATATGCCGCAACGGAGCAGCGATACACCGCCACGAACGAACGTCCGTCGCGCATCTGACGACTGATCAGGATTTTGCCAGGTCGAGAAAGTGACGGCCGGCCTTGTCTTCGATCTCGACGATCCACGCGTCCGGATCGAACTGGACTTCCTTGGCGATCCGTTCCTCGACGGCCGGCTCGGCAATCGCCTCCGGCGATGCGGGTGCGAAGACGCGCTCCATCGGATGGCTGTCGTCGTAGGCGCTCTGCGGCGCTGGCGTGAACAGCCAGGCCCGGCCGTCCAGCAGCGCCAGCTTGACGAACACGGCGCCCGCTTCCTCCGCGCCACGCCGTCGCACCGCGCCGAAGATGCCCTCGGTCTGACAGCGCCGCAGATAGGCGGCGACCCAAATGGCTGATTTCAATCTGGACATCGGGACTGGCGATCTTCCTCCGGTGACAACACCGATCTATTTCATTCCGCTCGAAAGGAAGCCGAAACATCGGATTGTCGGAAAATACGACAGACCTTTGTTTTATCGAACTATTTCGCTTCCATGTTTGAACTGTCGCAGACATCGCCAAGACGAAAATCCGAAGGGCGACCTTCACGACTGCGGCTCGCACGCATTGGATAGAACGTCCGGCAAGTCAAGCCGTCCCAGGCATCACATTGTCATTAACGACAGGATATGGAGACCATCATGCGTAAGACCTCGTTCTTGATCGCATTCGCGTCTTTCGCCGTCGGCGCGTTTGCAACTTCCGCAAATGCCACACCCGTGGGCCAGGTCGTTCAGGCTTGCGACAACATGCACAACGCCGGACAGACCTGCAACTACGGCATCAAGGGCAACGCGCTCGTCGGCTGCACGAACACAACCGTCTTTGTTTGCCCCGCCGACGGCAGTCGACAATGCACGGGCTCGAAGAACACCAGCGGCAAATGCAACGAAGACGGAACCGCGGCTCGCCGGCTTCCGAAGCCCCAACTCAGAACCATGCGTGGAGACGATCTGCTCTACAATATGCAGATGAAATAGCTTTCAACGCATACGACGTGCGGCTCACTCTCGCCGACAGAGCGGGGTGATCGCGGTTCGAAATCGCGCCACGCCCCGCTCTTCGCGGTCGTCCCGTCAGTTGATCGCTTGGCCGGTCACCGCACTGAGTTCACGCACCAGCCGATCGGACATCTTTCCCGTCACCGGTAGCTTGCGTTCACGCTCAAACCTCTGAATCGCGGTCTGAGTATCCGGTCCGACGTTCCCCGTCGGCTTCAATTGCCCGTAGCCGTATTTGGTGAGCGCGCGCTGCACATTTGCGGTGCGGCGCGTCGAGGTGATGAGATCGCCGAGCGGATCATGATGCGCCGACGCGGGGTGCGCAGCAGCCTGCTTAACGGCAGACGTACGCGTTGCCGGGACAGGCTTCGCGGTGTGCGAGGCATCGATACTTTTCGTTTCGGTCGGTCCGGCATCGACGGCGGACATTTCAGCTTGACCGAGATCGGCCTCGCTGGGCCGCGGCCGCGGCAATGGACTGGTGGAGAGTAGCGCGGCGGTGACCGACGGCGCCTGCAAGGGAATCGCCGCGGCCTTGCCGAACATCGGCGACGGATGATGTCCGGCCTGGAGAAATAGCGCGTTGATTACGATCGCGATCACCGCGGCAACCGCCAGCGCAGCCGCGAACGTATCTTTCGGACTATGCAGCAGTATCCGCATCACCATTCCGCGTTCCGCTTTTGTCTTCGTCCCGGGCTTCCGCTTCGCATCAACCTCGATCGATCGACGGCGGCGCCGGCTCGCGCCACCATCGGCAGTCATCGCTTTAGGCACTTTTCCTCACTCGATCCCTCGTCATCACCTGTCGCGGCGCCGGCTTCAGCGTCGCGATATTGTCGCTCACGGGCGCACGCTCCGGCTTCAAAGGCAAGGCAACAACCACTGTCGTTCCCTCGTCCAGCTTGCTGTCCAGCGATATCTCGCCGCCATGCAGTTTTACCAAACTTTTGACGATCGACAGACCGAGGCCCGTGCCCTCGTAACGTCGCTGATAGGTCTTGCCGGCCTGGAAGAACGGATCACCGATCCGCTTGAGGTCGTCCGCCGCGATACCGACGCCGGTGTCGCGAACGCTTAGCAACAACCGATCGCGCTCTATCCGCGCCGACACCGTCACGCGACCGTCACGCTCTGTGAACTTGATGGCGTTCGACACCAGATTCAATACGATCTGCTTGAACGCGCGCGGGTCCGCAACGATCTGCGGCAGATCGTCGGGCGCGACGGTCACCAGATCGATGCCATTGTCGCGCGCCTTCAATGCCAGAAGATTGCAGCAGTTGATCAACGCCGGCTGCGGAGCGAACGGCTCGGGCGCAATCTCGAACGTCCCCGATTCCATTTTCGACATATCGAGGATGCCGTTGACGACCGAAAGCAAATGCTGACCGGAATCGTTGATAAGCTGGGCATACTCCTTGCGGCGAGCGGCATCGATCTGCATCGCGTCTTCGTGTACGATCATCTCCGAGAAGCCGATGATCGCATTGAGCGGCGTGCGCAACTCGTGGCTCATGGTGGCAAGGAACTGGCTCTTTGACGCATCGGCGCGCTCAGCGGCGGCCCGGGCGGCTTCAAGCGCGTATTCCTGATGCTTGCGGTCGGTCACGTCGCGCATCACGGCCACGACATCGGCGTCAGGTCGCGTCGCTCTGTCCAGCGTGGTCTCAAGCGGCCGGCAACGCATTTCGATCCAGACAAATTCCGATACGTGTGTGCGGTCATCGTCCTTCGCCTGCTCCGTATCGCGCCGAACGCGAAATTCGACATCCCGCGACTGGCCGCCGCGCGCCGCGTCGGACAGCGCTGTCAGATAGGCGGGACGGTCGGCGACATGGACGCGCTCAAACAGACCGTGTCCGAGCAGTTCTGACGTCGAAACGCGAAACAGACTCTCCGCGGCCGGCGAAATGAATTCGACCGCCCCGTCGCGGCGATGACGGGAAATCACGTCGCTCATGTGGCGCGCCAACAGACGATACCTGTCTTCTTCGACGTTGAGCAGAGACGTGCTGGTTTGTGCCAACGACTGTGCACCCAACGCCAGCCCGGTGGCGTAAAGCGCAGCCGAGCCGATACCGAAGCCGGCAAGAATTTGATTGGATGAAACGCTCGCATCAATCAGCGGCAGCAGATCGAAATGACTCATCCCGATCAGCGTCGCCACGGCCGCCAACGTCAGCAGCGATGCAAAGCCGACAACTCGCCGGGATGCCGACAATGCGGCCTCGAGCGGCACGGCGATCAGCCAGACCGCGGCGAAGGACCGGATGCCGCCGGTTGCGGTCGCCAGCGCCATCACCAGTCCGACCAAAGCCACCGATGACAACACATGGGCCGTCTCGAAACGCCCGGTGCGTGACAGGAAATAGGACAGGAGGATCGGTGCGATCAACCACGCGACGGCCATCACTTCCACGAAGCTGGGCGCGCCGCGAAACGCGAGATAGACCGGAAAGGCGGCAAAGGCCGTGAAGCTGCCCAGCAAACGCGGCGCCATGAATGCACGGTGTCGCGCCCCGGCCAACGCGTCGTAGCGCACGGACGGATGCAACAATTCGTCAAGGCAGCCTTTGAAAACGGTCGATGCTGTCACAATCTTGCGCTTCGGCTTGGTCGTCTTGGCAGACGGACCGGAACGCCCCCTTTATCGTTGGGGCAACGTGTCAGACCGAACTTAAGCGAACGCTAAGGCGGCGCGCTATCGGCGCAAACTCGGCTTCAGGATGCGACATTCATCGTCAATCCGGCGCAAATGGTGAACGCACGGTTTCCAATTCGGGAGCGTTATGGTTTCGAAAGTGTGGACGCGTGGACACCACCCCTTCCCTTGCGGTCACCTCAATCGAAAATTTACGGCGAATCCAATCGTTCAAATTTTCCGCAAATTTTCCGACAACTGCATCGATCGCAAACACCGGGGATTTATTCGCGCCTGTTATGAAGGAGCCAGATTGCGAAATTCAATCGCAACGGGACGAACGAGACGACGGGGACGCGAGATGTTTTTCCTGCTTCGAATGGCATTCTGGCTCGGGCTTGTGCTCGTGCTGCTGCCGCGCGACGCCACACCGGAATCGAACAAGCTGCCACAGGTCGGCGCGAGCGAGGCGATTTCCGCGGCAACGGCCGCGGTGTCCGACATGACGCAATTCTGCACACGCCAACCCACGGCCTGCGAAGTCGGCGGTCAGGCGGCAGCCGTGATCGGTCATCGCGCCCAGGACGGCGCCCGCAAGCTCTATCGGATTTTCACCGACCGCCACCCGGATCAGACGGGCTCGATCGGGGACGATACGGAGAACACCCTCCCCACCGGCTCGTCGGCGAACACCCTGACGGCGGAGGATCTCCGCGCCGAATGGCGGCTGGACACGCCCAACGCCACCAATTGATCGAAGCGATTTGTCGCGTTTCCGTGCGAATATCGCTTTAAGTCCGCCGCATCCCTATGTAATGGCATAGGCAACAATGCAGGCGGCCATGACGATCGACGAGATTCGCGACAATTTTGAACTACTGGAGGAGTGGGACGACCGTTACCGGTACGTCATCGAGCTCGGCCGCACGCTGGAGCCGATGCCCGAAGCGGAACATTCGGCGCAGAACAAGGTCAACGGCTGCACCAGCCAGGTCTGGTTATCGCGGCAGATCGACCGCAATGCCGATGGCAACGTGGTGCTGCGTTATCTGGGCGACAGCGACGCGCATATCGTCCGCGGCCTCATCGCAATTCTTCTCACTCTTTACGGCAATCATACGCCACAACAAATTCTCGCGACCGACGCCCTCGCCGTCTTCGACGAACTGGGCTTCCGCGAACATTTGACGCCGCAACGCTCGAACGGCCTGCGCGCCATGGTGGAGCGCATCCGCAGCGACGCGCGGGAAAATCTCGCAGCCGCGTCCTGAGCGATTTCTGCATCTAGCGGGGATGCGGGCGCAAAACCGCTATGCACTTTTCCTCATCCCCTTAGCCGCTGGTGAAGACAGCATCGTCCGCGAGCCACGTTCGCAGACGCGCACCGCGCCCGCTCGTCATGTCGCGCTCGAGTCCGTAATGCCGCGCGAGCCGGCTGAGCGCCAGTTGCAGTACGACTTTGGCGGAACGCGACGGCCAGCCGCGCTCGTGTTCGAGGTCTTCCAGCCCGCGCAGGAAACAACAAACATCCATCAGCACGCCGGCAAATTCCGGCCCGCACGCCTCCAGCGCCAGCCGCACCCGCTGACGCGACGCGACGATCAGATCGGTCATCTCGCCCGCGCCGTTGCCGCGCGAGTTGCCCCCGGTCGGTGTCGACCAGTTTGACGTCACCCGCGGCGTCAGTTGCGCACGGGTGAAGTCCGCGCGCAGCCGCTCGCCGGCGACAAACTGCATCGGTTCGATCATCGCGCGGCCATCGCGGCCCTTGCGTCGCGCCAGCCACGCCAGCGGACTTTCGCTGTCGTTCATCAGCACGCGGACGACGCCCGCATCGGTCATGATGTCATGCACGGCCAGATCGAGATGCCGCGCCCTGAAGGCGTCGACCTCGGGGCCCGCCGCGATCGCGGCAGGGCTGCGCGGATTGCGTTTGCGGCGCTGCGTTTGACCCGTCATCGTCATCGCTCCGCTTTCGCGGCAGGCCGCGAATGCGCCGGCCCCCCGGCAGGCCGATCCGCACCAATGCCCGATCGCCGGCACACCCGCTCCAGCGCCGACAGCCGACGATCGAGATCGCGGTCGTCCCGCCGATCCTCGATCATCCGGCAAGCATGTGCCACCGTCGTGCGGTCGCGGCCGAACATGCGGCCGAGCGCGGCGAAACTCAGGCCGAAACAAACATGCGCGAGATAGACCGCGACCTGCCGGGCAAACGCCGCCTGCGGCGCGCCGCGCGTCGGCATCAATAATGCTTCGCGGTCCAGCCCGAAGTCGCGCGCCACACGGAGCGTGACAAAGCGCAGAATGCGCTCCGCCGGCGAGAGAGATGATGAAGAGTGGGAATTCGCAAGAGCGGAGGAAGCTAATCGATCCATTAGACACTTTTCCTAGGATTATTTTCTTATATCCTAGTCCAAGTTTCTCGACCGGGGATAGCGAAATGCGAAAAATTCGCTCGGAGCACGCGCCGCCGCTATTTTCGACGGCGCTGCTGCTGGCCCAGCCCCATTTTCTTGGCCAGTTGCGAGCGCGCAACCGCGTAGTTTGGCGCGACCATAGGATATTCCGGCGGGAGGCCCCATTTGTCGCGGTACTGCTCCGGCGTCATATTATATTGCGTGCGCAAGTGCCGCTTGAGCGACTTGAAGCGTTTGCCGTCTTCCAGACAGACAAGATATTCAGCCGTGACCGATTTCTTGACCGCTACGGCCGGCTTCGCAGGCTCGAGCGGCGTCTCGACCCGGCCCGTCGCGACGCGGACCAGCGCAGCATGAATCTGGCCGATCAGAGCCGGGATCTCCGCCGCCGCGGTCGGATTGTTGCTGACATAGGCGGATACGATATTCGCGGTCAGGTCAATGAAACTCTTGCCGGGCGTATCAACCATCAGTGTGATCTTTCCTTGAGCTTCCCTTGAACGGGTGACGCAGCGGTGCGGAAACGAACCGTCATCTGGTGCGGTCGATATGTGTACGCAGTTGCTCGATGGACGCGAAACGCATCATGCCCTCCGGCATCTGGGCTTCGATCGAGCCGTCGGAATAGAGCGAATAGGCCATGCCGTCGACGGTCCCGGACTTCACCACGGTCGCTGATGGCTCGCCCTGCGCGGGTGGACGTTCCCGCTCGACCTGGAGCGGCGGCGAAAGCCGGACATCGCGACGCGGCACGGGCGCTTCGACTCGAGGGGATCGCTCACCACGGGGCCACGTATCGTTGAAACTCGGGTGAGGCTGGGAAGCGCCGCGCGTCTCAACGTCGGGTGCAGAAGCCGCCGAGGGTGTTCCAACCGGCGATTTCACGGCTGCTTCTCGTCCTCCACGCTCCTTGCGGGACGACGAGAACAGCAGATTGCGCCGCGCCCTGGCCGGCGGCGCGACCGGAGCGGGTTCCGGCGACAATGTCCCTTCTTCGCCGTCGCGGCGTTCAGCCTCCGGCCCGAACGTCCCGCCGCTATCGTCCGGCCGGGAAGCGGTCGGACGCCCGAGCGGTGCCGGAACGACACTCTCCGATGGAATATGATCGACGCGGGGTTCATCGCGATCCAGTCGAGGCCTCCGTCCGGCAATCGAGCCAGCCGGAAGCATATGTCCCTCGGTCGCGTGAGGGATGACGTCAAGCGGCCGTTCCCGCAGGCTCCGTCTGAGTGCCTTGAGTTCGCGGACCACAACGCCGAGGCCCATCAGCAACAGCCCGTTGCAGATCGCGATCGCTCCGGCGAGAATCATGGTGTTGCCGAAGCTGAATTCCTTCACCGGAATACCGAACCAGATCGCCGCGACCCCCGCCACGATGGCGGCGATACCGGCAATCACAAGCAAAAACATGTCGAACTCCACCCCCTTCGCGGCGCTCCGGCGACCGCCCATCCAACGCCCACGATAACGTCATATCGCCGTCGTCGCCAACCGCAATTGCGCTGGTTCCGAGCCGAACGAACGGCAGGATCGCCTCAAAACCGTGGCTTGCCGCTGAGGAAACACAGGTCTACGGTTCGGCAATCACAACGGCCTGACGGAGGAAATAGCATGTCGCCCGCGGAAGCTCGCCTCAAGGAAGTCCCAACCACGATGAGCGAGGCGGAATGGGACCAGCGCGTCAATCTCGCGGCGGCCTATCGTCTCATCGCCTATTATGGCTGGGACGATCTGGTCGATACCCATATCTCGGCGCGCGTACCGGGCCCCGAGCATCACTTCCTGATCAATCCCTATGGATTGATGTTCGATGAGATCACCGCTTCCAGCCTGGTGAAAGTCGATCTCGACGGCAACCAGCTCACCGAAAGCGACTACAGCATCAACCCCGCCGGCTTCACCATCCATTCCGCCATCCACGAGGTGCGCGAGGATGCCGGTTGCGTGTTGCACCTTCACACGCCGGATGGCACCGCCGTGGCAAGCTGCATGGAAGGATTGCTGCCGCTGAACCAGACTGCCCAGCTCGTCACCCATGACCTCGCCTATCACGACTACGAAGGCATCGCGCTCGACCACGACGAACGCCCGCGCCTGCAAAAGGATCTCGGCGACAAGAACCACATGCTGCTGCGTAATCACGGCACGCTGACGGTCGGCCGCTCGGTGGCGTCGGCATTCGAGCGCATGTTCCATCTGGAGCGGGCCTGCACCATGCAAGTGCGCACGCGGATGCTTGGTCCCACCGCCTATCCGGTCGAACAGGCGGTCATCGACAAGAACGCGCGGCTGGTGGAGAACCGCGATCGTGCCGAACTGCGCGCCACCAAGCTGGTATGGCCGCCTCTGCTGCGCAAGCTCGACCGGCTCGACCCCAGTTACAAAACCTGAGATTCGCTGTAGAGCGTCGCCTGTAAACCTCTACACGTCTTCAAACGCCGCCCAATTCCGGGCGGCGTTTTTGCATCCTGCACATATCGCCGCCGCGCTTACTTCGGCGCGTCCGCCAGCGCGGCGAGGATGCGCGCCCATGAGCGGATGCCCTTCTGGAAGCTCTTGAGGTCGTACTTCTCGTTGGGCGAATGGATATTGTCGTCGTCGAGACCGAATCCGACCAAGACGCTGTCCAGCCCCAGCACCCGCTTGAAGTCGCCCACCACCGGGATCGAACCGCCCGAGCCGATCAGTTGCGCCTCGCGGCCCCACTCGTCGGTCAGCGCCCGCTTCGCCGCCGCAAGCGGCTTCATATTCCAGTCGAGAGACACCGCCGGGGCACCGGAGTGATCGATGAAGTCAGCGCGGCAATCCGCAGGCGCGCGCGCCCTGACGAAGTCACGGAACGCAGTGCGGATCTTGTCGGGATCCTGACCGCCGACCAGCCGGAACGAGACCTTGGCGGTGGCGTGCGACGGGATCACCGTCTTGGAGCCCTCCGCAGTGTAGCCGCCGAAGATACCGTTGATATCGCAGGTCGGCCGCGAGAACACCTGCTCGATCAAAAGCCGATCCGTCTCGCCGGCGGGAATCGACAGGCCGATCGGTTTGAGAAAGGACTCCGGCGTAAAATCGAGCGCCTTCCATTGCGCCAGAATGTCCGCCGGCAGATCCTTCACGCCATCATAGAAACCCGGGATCGTGACACGGCCGTTGTCGTCGTGCAGTTCGCCGAGAATGCGCGTCAGCACGCGGATCGGATTCTGCGCCGCGCCACCGAACAATCCGGAATGCAGGTCGCGATTGGCGGCGGTGATCCGCACCTCGTCGTAGACCAGACCGCGTAGCGCGGTGGTGATGGCCGGCGTGTTGGGGTCCCACATGCTGGTGTCGCACACCAGCGCGAAGTCGGCCTTGAGATCGTTCCGGTTCGTCTCGAGAAAATTGACGAGATGCTTCGAACCGACCTCTTCCTCGCCTTCGATCAGGAAAGTGACGTCGAGCGGCAGCGAACCGGTGACCGCCACCCACGCCCGGCACGCTTCGACGAAGGTCATCAACTGGCCTTTGTCGTCCTGCGCACCGCGCGCGACGATGATCTTGCGGCCATCGGCATGGTCGGCGATCACCGGGTCGAACGGCGCCGAATGCCAGAGCTCCACCGGATCGACCGGCTGCACATCGTAGTGTCCGTAGAACAGGACATGCGGCCGCGCGCCATCGGCTTTGTGGTTGGGTTTGGCAACGATGGCCGGATGGCCGCCGGTCGGCCGCACCTCAGCCTTGAAGCCGAGCGAGGCAATATCACCGGCGAGATAGTCGGCCGCCGCCTTGCAATCGCCGGCGAAGGCCGGCTCCGCCGAGATCGATTTGATCCGCAGAAGTTTGAACAGCCGCGCGAGGCTGTGGTCGAAATCCGCGTCAATATGAGCGAGTACCGCATCCAGTTTTGTCGTCGACATCTTCTATTATCCTTCGCAGTCATTCAGCGCCGCAGCAGGCCACCGAGCGCGCCGCGCACGATGGAGCGGCCGATTGATCCGCCCAGCGAGCCGCCGAGCGACTTGCCGATATCCGCGACGACGCCGCCGACCACCTTGTTGGTGACCGAACGGGTGACGTCGCGGGCGATCACCTGCCCCGTGGTCAGCTTGCCGCGCGGCGTATTGGTCCCGAAGATCGTACCGACAATCGAGCCGATCTGGCCAAGAACGCCGCCGTCAGCGCCGCCCGCTGGCGCGGCAGCGTTGGCGACGCGTTTCTGCAACATCTCGTAGGCCGACTCGGAATCGATTGCAGTATCGTATTTGCCCTTGAGGGGGCTGTTCGCCAGAATGGTCTTGCGCTCCTCAGGCGTCACCGGGCCGATCCGTGCCGACGGCGGCCGGATCAGCACCCGTTCGACGATTGACGGCGTACCCTTCTTCTCCAGAAACGACACCAACGCCTCGCCGGTCCCGAGTTCGGTGATGACCTGCGCGGTATTAAGCTTGGGATTGGGACGGAATGTCTGCGCGGCGGCCGCGACAGTCTTCTGATCGCGCGGCGTGAAAGCACGCAACGCGTGCTGCACGCGGTTGCCGAGTTGCGCCAGCACCTTGTCCGGCACATCGACAGGATTCTGCGTCACGAAATAAACGCCGACACCCTTGGAGCGGATCAACCGCACCACCTGCTCGATCTTCTCCATCAGGGCTTTCGGCGCATCGTTGAACAGCAAATGCGCCTCGTCGAAAAAGAACACCAGCTTCGGCTTCGGCGGATCGCCGACCTCCGGCAGTTCCTCGAACAATTCCGACAACATCCAGAGCAGGAACGTGGCGTAGAGCCGCGGATTCTGCATCAGCTTGTCGGCCACGAGAATATTGACCATGCCACGACCGTCGCGATCGGTCCGCATGAAATCGCTCAATTGCAGCGCGGGTTCGCCGAAGAACTTGTCGCCGCCCTGATTTTCGAGCACCAGAAGCTGGCGCAGAATGCTGCCCACCGACTGCTTCGACACATTGCCGTATTGCGTGGTGAGTTGCGCGGCATTCTCCCCGACGAAGCTGAGAATGGCGCGCAGATCCTTCATGTCAAGCAGCAGCAAACCTTGCTCGTCGGCGACGCGAAAGGCGATGTTGAGCACGCCCTCCTGCACGTCGTTGAGATCCATCATCCGCGACAGCAGCAGAGGCCCCATCTCCGACACCGTGGCGCGAACCGGATGGCCCTGCTCGCCGAACACATCCCAGAAGACGGTCGAGAACTGATCCGGCTGGAAGTTCAATCCAATTTCCCTGGCGCGCTTGAGGATAAAGTCCTTGGCTTCGCCGACCTCGGCTATACCGGACAGGTCGCCCTTGATATCGGCGGCAAACACCGGAACGCCGGCGCGCGCGAAACCCTCAGCCATCACTTGCAGGGATACGGTCTTGCCGGTTCCTGTTGCGCCGGTGACGAGGCCATGACGATTGGCGAGCGCCAACGTCAGCCATGCCGGCTCTTCGCCTTTGCCGATGAAGATCGCATCGCTGGTGTCGTTCGTGGTGTCGGTGGTGGGCATCGATTGGCCTCTTCGCGCGCGGATGGGGTGGCTGCGCCATCCTACTGCATCTTGCGGGTCAGGTGGAACAGGCCGCTTTTGAAAGACGACACATCAGTGCGACGAAATGCCGAAGTACGATCGCGGGATCTATCGCATAGAAAGTCCAAAATCTCTTCAGAGAATGGACATTTTCAACTTGCATGGGCGTTTGCTCTTGCATTACTGCAACAGTCCTTGTGCGATTGTCACGGGACGAGCACTGAAGCGCCTGCGCTGCTTGTGTTTCCTGTTACAAAAGCCCACAATGATCTGACACAACAACGTGCCGATACTCAATCGGCTGGGGCGGGGCGTATGAGTCAAGTTTATCCGGGCGTGACGGCAATGACCGAGCGCGACGCAGGGGATGCCGATCGTATCTCCGGGCATCATCTTCTTCACGCGAGAGCAAGTCTGAATGATTGCCGCACAGGCTTCGCGGTTCCGTGTCTGTCGACGCGACCGTCCTCAGGAACTCGTGCCCTTCTCGTTCTTGCCAATGAACTTTCCGACGCTTTCCGAGACAGAGTTGAAGTGGATCGCATGGGCGCGGTCCGCGCAGGGACATCCAGACACGCTTCGTTCGGCCTTACACCGTCCGCCTAAGCACCTTCACACTGCCGAGCACAATGACATATCCGATTTCCAAGATTGACGGCATGACGGCCTTTGCCGCGTCGAAACTCAAAGCGGCAGGCATTCGCACGACGGAGGGGCTGCTGGAGGCGGCACGCACCGCCAAGGGACGGAAAGCGCTGGCCACCAAGACGAACTTCACCGAGCAGCAACTGCTGGAATGGGCGAACATCGCCGACTGCATGCGCATCCCCGGCATGGGCAAAGCGAAGGCCGAGTTGTTGCGCGCCGCGGGCGTCACCACCGTGCGCGAGTTCACCCATCGCAATCCGGCACGGCTGGCTCAGGCGATGAAGGATGCCAACGGCAAGCGGAAACTGGTGCGGGTGCTGCCGTCGGAGAAATCCATCGGACAGTTGATCGAGCAGGCGCGCAAGCTGCCGCTGAAAATCACCTATTGAGGCGGGCGCCCGTTCGAGCACGACCCCACTTCGGGTAGGCCCCCTCCCGGATCGATCGCATCGTCCCTCGTCCAACATCCAATATATTGAATATTGACTCGGAAGCCGGAACCGCGCAAAGCGAGCGCATGATTTCGACGGCTTCCCGAGCAGCGGCAATGACCGGACACACGCTCCTGGATGCACTGCTGTCTCGCCCCACTCCGGCCGTCATGGGGGTGCTCAACATCACCCCGGACTCCTTCTCCGACGCAGGCCAGTTTCTCGAACCGCGGCAGGCCCTCGCGCAGGCGCGGCGCATGATCGCCGAAGGTGCGGACATCATCGACGTCGGCGCGGAATCGACGCGCCCCTACGGCTCGACCGCCATCTCGGCCGACGAAGAACTGCGGCGGCTGAAGCCGGTGCTGCCCGAGGTCATCGCGCTGGGCGTTCCCGTCTCCATCGACAGCATGAAGGCCGACGTCACCGATTGGGCGCTGCGGATAGGTGCGGCGATCGCCAACGACGTCTGGGGCCTGCAACGCGATCCGCAGATGGCCCGCGTCGTCGCCGCGCATCGGGCGCCCGTCGTCATCATGCACAATCGCGATCGCGCCGATGCCAACATCGATATCATGCAGGACATCGCGACGTTTTTTACCCGCTCGCTCGCCATCGCCGAGGCCGCCGGGATCGCGAGGGACAACATCATCCTTGATCCGGGCATCGGTTTCGGCAAGACCCAAGACCAGAGCATGACCGTGCTGGCGCGGCAGCAGGAATTGGCGGTGTTCGGTTTGCCGCTGCTGATCGGCGCCTCGCGCAAGCGTTTCATCGACAGCATCACGCCATCGCAGCCGCAGGAACGGCTCGGCGGCTCCATCGCCGCTCATCTGCTGGCGGCGCAGGACGGCGCGCGTATCGTTCGCGTTCACGACGTCGTTGAAACAGTGCAGGCGTTGCGGATCATGGCAGCCATCAAGGACAGACGATGAGTGACACCATCTTTATTCGCGGTCTGGTGATGCACGCACGGCACGGCGTCATGGCACACGAAACCGAGGTCGGGCAACGCTTCGTGATCGACCTCGAGCTCGCGGCCGATCTGTCCGAGTCATCCCGCACCGATCGACTTTCCGACACCGTTTCCTATTCCGACGTCGTGGCCTGCGCCAGCGCGGCTTTCAAGGACACCAACTACAAGCTGCTCGAACGCGCCGCCGGCGCGGTCGCGGAAGCCATTCTGGCGACCTTTCCCCGCATCGGCACGGTCAAGGTGACGGTCCACAAGCCGCACGCGCCGATCGCCGCGATCTTCGACGACGTCGGCATCATCCTCACCCGGGGCCGGTGAGTTTCATGGGCAACGCCTTGATCGCGCTGGGCGGCAATGTCGGCGACGTTCGCGCGACCTTTGAAAAGGCTATCAGCAACGTTCTCGGGATGGCGCAGGCGGAATTGCTTGCGCGCTCATCCGACTATCGCACGCCGCCATGGGGCGAGGAGGCGCAGGATCCCTTCATCAATGCCTGCATCGACATCGAGACCAGCCTCGATCCTCATGCGCTGCTGTTCACGCTGCATAAAATCGAGAAGCGGTTCGGCCGCGACCGCGCCAGAGAGCAACGCTGGGGGCCGCGCACGCTCGACCTCGACCTGCTGGCCTATGACGACGCTGTCATCAGCCAGCCGGACCTGACGCTGCCGCATCCTCGGCTGTTCGAACGTGCCTTCGTTCTGGTGCCATTGGCGGAGATCGCACCGGATCGCGTGATCGCGGGCCGGTCGATCGCATCCGCGCTGGCGCAACTCTCCACCGACGGGATCGAGCGGCTGCCGGACCTCCCCTGACAGGATTTTGCAAGTCCGATTTGCCTCGGGATTCTTGCGGCAATCCCATGGCCAAGCCGTGGCAGGTTGCGGCAGGCCGGCCGGCATGGCAATTTCACGCCGAAACAGGACAATATACCTCCAGAGAGTATCCGCTGAATGTCTGCGACCACCGACGACCTGAAACTGGCGGCCGATTTCGCGCCGGCGACCTACGACAACTGGCGTCAACTCGTCGACGGCGTGCTCAAGGGCGCTCCGTTCGAAAAACTGATCGGCAAGACCGCCGACGGACTGCGGATCGATCCGATCTATCCCCGCGCTCAGGGACGTGCGCCGGTGATCGGCCGTGCCCTGGCCACAGCGTGGCAGGTCATGCAACGGATCGACCATGCCGATCCGGCGAACGCCAACAAGCAGGCGCTGGAGGATCTCGTCAACGGCGCCAACGGACTGACGCTGGTGTTCGCCGGCAGCAATGCCGCACACGGTTTCGGCCTGCCGCCGACCAGCGAAGCGCTGACGCGCGCGCTGGAGGGCGTCTATCTCGATGCCGACATCGCGCTCGAACTGGAAATCAGTCCACAAGGCCGCGACATCGGCGACCATCTCGCCGCGCTGCTGGAGACGCGCAAGATCGCGCCGGGCGCTGTCGAAGTTCGCTTCGGCTTCGATCCGATCGGCGGCGCGGCGGTGCGCGGCGGCTTTGCCGGCGACTGGGCGTCGATGGCTCCGCGTTTCGGCGCCAAGATCGCAAAGCTGAAAGCGCTCGGCTTCCGCGGTCCTTTCGCCGCCGCCGACGGGCGGATCATCCACGATGCCGGCGGCTCCGAGGCGCAGGAGTTGGCCTTCGTGCTGGCAACCGGCGTCGCATACCTGCGCGCCCTGGAGGCGGCGGGACTGTCGCTGGACGAGGCGCGCGACGCCATTCAAGCGCGGTTGTCCGCCGATGCCGACCAGTTCCTCACCATGGCGAAATTCCGCGCGCTGCGGCTGTTGTGGGCCCGCGTCGAGCAAGCGTGCGGCCTCGCGCCGAAGCCGTTGTTCATTACTGCCGAGACCGCGTGGCGGATGCTGACGCGCCGCGACAGCGACGTGAACATGCTACGCGCGACTATCGCCACCTTCTCCGCCGGGCTCGGCGGCGCCAACGCCATCAGCGTACTGCCGCATTCGCTGGCGGTGGGATTGCCGGACGCCTTCGCGCGCCGCATCGCGCGCAACACGCAACTGATCCTTCTCGAAGAGTCCAATCTCGCCAAGGTCGCCGATCCGGCGGCGGGCGCGGGCGGCATCGAGACCCTGACGCAGCAGTTGTGCGACAGCGCATGGGCGCTGTTCCAGGAGATCGAGAAGACCGGCGGCGCCTTCGCGGCGCTGCAAGCCGGATCGATCCAGAACAAGATCGCGACCGTACGCACCGCACGCGAGGCCGATATCGCCAGGCGCAAGAATGTCGTCACCGGCGTCAGCGAATTTCCGAACCTCAACGAAGCAACGCCTGACGTGCTGGCCCCCGCCGCAGCGGCCGCGCCTCACGAGAAGGAAGCCATCGCCTTCGAGGCGCTGACGCCGATCCGCCTCGCCGCTTCCTTCGAGGCATTGCGCGACCGCTCCGATGCCATCCTGAAACAGACCGGCAAGCGACCACAGGTGTTCCTCGCCAATCTCGGCAAGCCGTCGGACTTCACCGCGCGCGCCACCTTCGCCAAGAGCCTGTTCGAGGCCGGCGGCATCGAGGCGCTGGACAGCGACGGCACCACCGACCCCGCCGCCCTCGCGGACGCCTTCAAGGCTTCCGGCGCGCGTCTTGCCTGCCTCTGTTCGTCGGACGCGCTCTATGCCGACCATGCCGCCGACGCCGCCAAGGCCCTTCACGCAGCCGGCGTGGCCCATATCTATCTGGCGGGGCGTCCCGGCGAGAAGGAAGCCGAGTTCCGCGCTGCCGGGATCGGCGATTTTGCGTTTGCCGGCGGCAACGCGCTGGCGATGCTCGAAGGCGCTTATGCTACAATGGTGACACCATGAGCCGCATACCCAATTTCGCAGATATTGCTTTCGAAGCCGTCGCGCCGGCCGCCGCTGCCGGCGAAACCAAACCGTGGCTGACGCCGGAGGAAATTCCGGTCAACACCAGCTATGGCGAGAGCGATCTCAAGGGCATCGACTTCCTCGACACCTGGCCGGGCATCGCGCCGTTCCTGCGCGGCCCCTACCCGACCATGTACGTCAACCAGCCGTGGACCGTGCGCCAATACGCCGGCTTCTCGACGGCGGAGGATTCCAACGCCTTCTATCGCCGCAACCTCGCGGCCGGACAGAAGGGCCTGTCGGTGGCGTTCGACCTCGCCACCCATCGCGGCTACGACTCGGATCATCCGCGCGTCTCCGGCGACGTCGGCATGGCGGGCGTGGCGATCGACTCCATCTACGACATGCGGACGCTGTTCGCCGGCATCCCGCTCGACAGGATGAGCGTGTCGATGACCATGAATGGCGCGGTGCTGCCGATCCTCGCGCTGTTCGTGGTCGCCGCCGAGGAACAGGGCGTGCCGCCGGAGAAACTGTCGGGCACCATTCAGAACGACATTCTGAAAGAGTTCATGGTGCGCAACACCTACATCTATCCGCCGACGCCTTCGATGCGGATCATCTCCGATATCTTCGCCTACACCTCGCAGCGGATGCCGAAGTTCAACTCGATTTCGATTTCCGGCTATCACATGCAGGAAGCCGGCGCGACGCAGGACCTAGAACTGGCCTATACGCTGGCCGACGGCGTCGAATATCTGCGCGCCGGCATCAAGGCCGGGCTCGACGTCGACCGTTTCGCGCCGCGACTGTCGTTCTTCTGGGCGATCGGCATGAACTTCTTCATGGAAGTCGCCAAGATGCGCGCGGCGCGGCTGTTGTGGGCCAAGCTGCTGACGCAGTTCAATCCGCAGAATCCGAAGTCGCTGTCGCTGCGCACCCATTGCCAGACCTCCGGCTGGTCGCTGACCGCGCAGGACGTGTTCAACAACGTGATGCGCACCGCGATCGAGGCGATGGCGGCGACGCAAGGCCATACCCAGTCGCTGCACACCAACGCGCTCGACGAGGCGCTGGCGCTGCCGACCGACTTCTCCGCGCGCATCGCCCGCAACACGCAACTGTTCCTGCAACAGGAAAGCGGCACCTCGCGCATCATCGATCCGTGGGGTGGCTCGTATTATGTCGAGCGGCTGACGCACGACCTCGCCGTCAAGGCTTGGGGCCACATTCAGGAAGTGGAAGAACTCGGCGGCATGGCCAAGGCCATCGAGGCCGGCGTGCCGAAGCTGCGTATCGAGGAAGCCTCCGCCAAGACGCAGGCGCGGATCGACTCCGGCTATCAATCGGTGATCGGCGTCAACAAGTTCAAGCCGACCAGCGAAGCCGCCATCGACGTGCTGAAGGTGGACAACACCACGGTGCGCCGCCTGCAGATCGACAAACTGAAGCGGCTGCGCGGCGAGCGCAAGGAAGCCGAAGTCGCTGCGGCACTGGATGCGCTGACCAGGAGCGCGGAAACCGGCGAAGGCAACCTGCTGGCGCTGGCGATCGACGCCGCGCGCGCGAAGGCCACCGTCGGCGAGATTTCCGACGCCATGGAGAAAGTGTTCGGCCGCCACCGCGCCGAAATCCGTTCCATCACCGGCGTCTACAAGCGGGAGGTGTCCGCCATGTCGAACCGCGTCGAGAAGGTGCAGGCGTTGATCGACGCTTTCGAGGACGCCGAAGGCCGCCGCCCGCGCATCCTCGTCGCCAAGATCGGTCAGGACGGCCACGACCGCGGCCAGAAGGTGATTGCCTCGGCCTTCGCCGACATCGGCTTCGACGTCGACATCGGGCCGCTGTTCGCCACCGCCGACGAAGCGGCGCGGCAGGCGGTGGAGAACGACGTCCACATTCTCGGCGTGTCGTCGCTCGCCGCCGCGCATCTCACCGCCGTGCCGGAATTGAAGGCCGCGCTGAAGAAGCAGGGCCGCGAGGACATCATGATCATCGTCGGCGGCGTGGTGCCGCCGCAGGACTACGACGAACTCTACAAGGCCGGCGCCGAAGCGATCTTCCCGCCCGGCACCGTGATCGCCGACGCCGCCGAGGAACTGATCCACAAGCTCAACGCGCGGCTCGGGCATAGCGAGGCGGCGGAGTAACTGGTAAGCTGCATTGGACCGTGAACAAGGCGGCTTCGATGACCCGTGACGAGATCATCCAGACGATCCGTGAGAATGCTCACGCCATCAAGGCGGAAGGCGTGAGTAAACTTGCGCTCTATGGCTCGCGCGTGCGAGGCGACAACCGTCCGGACAGCGATCTCGACGTGCTTGTCGAAGTCCTCCCCAACGTATCATTTTCGATTCTCAATCTGATCGGCGTCGAACACATCATCAACGATGCGACAGGTCTGCATACTCAGGCAACGATGCGTCGGTCGATTCCACAGCGTTTCGCCGAAAGAATCGCCGACGATATCGTTGAGGTTTTCTGACGTGCGGCCCACCGTTGCCGAACGCCTTGCCCATATCGAAGAGGCGATCAATAACATCGAGCAGATGTTGGCAGGACGGGCGCGCGCTGCTTTTGTCGAAGACATGATGCTGCGATTGGCGGTTGAAAGATCGCTCGAAATCATCAGCGAAGCATCGCGGCACATCCCGCCAGACCTGAAAGCCGGCAATCAAACCATCAACTGGCGTAGACTGGCCGACCTCGGCAATTGGCTTCGTCATGCCTATCATCGAACGGATGCCGGACTTCTGTGGGACATGGTTCAAAACGAACTCCAATCTCTGAAGACGTTCGTTCGGCAATTGATCGAAGGACCGAACCATTGATCGCTTCACATCGCGGCTCGGCAATATCCCTTGCGTTGTTACTCGGCGTGTTGCCGCTCTCCCCAACCCTCGCCGCCGCGCCGAAGCCTGCGCCCGATGCTGCGGTGAAGGCTAAGTACATCGACGCCAGCGTGACGCTGGACGCCGCGATCCGCGCCGACAAGCCGCTTGCGGAAAATCTGCTCGCCGAAGGCAAGCGCTGGATGGAAAAGAACCGCGCCGAGGCCGCGAAGGAATTCAAGACCGAGCCGGAGCTCTTCCGCGACGGCCGCCTCTGGGCCTTTGAGCGGAATTACAGCCAGACCTCGAAGGTCGGCGGTCGCTACGTCAGCATCGTGCGCATGGATTATATCTATACCGGCGGCGCGCATCCCAACACCGAGATCGACACCATCCTGTGGGACGACAGCGCGAAGAAGCAAATCAGCGTGCGCCCGTTTTTCAAGGAGACTGCCGACAACGGCCCGACGATGAAAGCATTGCAGGCCGCCGCCATCGCAGCCGTCAAGGCCGAGAAGAAGGAACGCGGCGTCGAGGACGACGGCACCTGGGAGCGCGCCATCGAACCGAAGCTGTTGCGTGTCGGCGCGGTGTCGCTGGCGCCCTCCACCGTTGCCGGCAGGAGCGCCGGCCTCGACTTCCACTATCCGCCCTACGCCGTCGGCGCCTACGCGGAAGGCAGCTACGTCGTGTTCGTGCCTTGGAAGAGCTTCAAGACGCATCTCTCGCCGGAAGGTGCGGCGATCTTCGCGGGCGACAAGCCGCCTGAAACCAAGACCGACGACAAATGAGCCGACCGCCCGTTTCTGCCTCCCTCGCCGCCGACATCCGCGCCGGCAACCGCGCCGCGCTGGCGCGCGCCATCACGCTGGTGGAAAGCCGCCGCGAGGATCACCAGGCCGCCGCGCGCGAACTGGTGCAGGCGCTGCTGCCCGCGACCGGCAAGGCCTATCGCGTCGGCATCACCGGATCGCCCGGGGTCGGCAAGTCGACCACCATCGACACGCTCGGCATGTATCTGATCGAGCAAGGCCACCGCGTCGCCGTGCTGGCGGTCGATCCGTCGTCGGCACGCACCGGCGGCTCGATCCTCGGCGACAAGACGCGGATGGCGCGGCTGTCGAACGACGAACGCGCCTTCATCCGGCCCTCGCCCTCCTCCGGCACGCTCGGCGGCGTCGCCGCCAAGACGCGCGAGGCGATGCTGTTGTGCGAAGCGGCGGGCTTCGACGTGGTGCTGGTGGAGACCGTCGGCGTCGGCCAGTCGGAAACCGCGGTCTGCGACATGACTGACATTTTCCTCGCCCTGATGCTGCCGGGCGGCGGCGACGAGTTGCAGGGCATCAAGAAGGGCCTGATCGAACTTGCCGACATGATCGCCATCAACAAGGCCGACGGCGACAACGTCAAGCGCGCCAACCGCACTGCCGCCGACTATCGCGGCGCGATGAAGATTCTGACGCCGCGCTCGCAGCACTGGTTTCCGCCGGTGCTGACCTATTCCGGCCTCACCGGCGCCGGCGTGCCGGAACTGTGGCAGAAGATCGTCGCGCACCGCACCGCGATGAATGCATCCGGCGAATTCGCCAAGCGCCGCAGCGAGCAGCAGGTGAAGTGGATGTGGTCGATGTTCGAGGAACGGATGATGGCGCGATTGCGCTCCGATCCGGCGATCCGCGCCCGCGTGAAGCGGATCGAAACCGACGTCGCCGCCGGCCGCGTCACACCGGCGCTGGCGGCCGAGCAGATCGCGGACCTGTTGCGGTAAAGATTCAGAACACGCCGAAAATCGCAGCGCCGTCCCCACGTAGGCGCGGGACCCATACGCCGTAGCCGAAGTGATATGGAGAAGCGTCTATTGCACTTCTCTTGAGAAGCCTGCGATCTCAATTATCACAGGGGTTATGGGTCCCCGCCTGCGCGGGGACGACAGCAATGAGGGCCAGTCGTATTGAGTGACAAACCGCTCCGCATCGTCGTCACCGGTTTCGGGCCGTTTCCCGGCGCGCCGCATAACCCGACGCAGACGCTGGTCCGTCGGCTGGCGCGGTTGCGGCGGCCGGCGCTGGCCGACGTCGCGGTGATCGCGCATGTCTTTCCGGTGTCCTATGGCGCGGTCGATCGCGAATTGCCGGACATGCTGGCGCGATATCGTCCGCACGCGCTGCTGATGTTCGGCCTCGCCGCGCGCACGCCGCATCTTCGCGTCGAAACGCGAGCGCGCAACACGCTCACCACCCGCTGGCCGGACCACGACGGGCGCTACAACACGCATGGCGCGATCGTTCGCGATGCCGACGCAATGACTTTCGGCCCGCACACCCGCCGCCTGTTGCGCGCGGCACAGGCGAGCGGCGCGGATGCAAAGCTGTCGCGCAACGCCGGCAGCTACCTGTGCAACTACCTGTGCTGGCGGGCGCTCGAAGCCGCCCGTGCCGGCACCGGCCCTCGCCTCACCGCATTCGTCCACGTGCCGCCGGTGCTGCACGGCCCAGCCACCCACGCCGGCCTGACCAGGGCGGGCGAAGCCCTGCTGCTGCAAATGGCGGCGCTGGCGCGCCGAAATTTGGGCAAATAACGGAGCGATCTCCGTTTTTTGGCGGACCAGCCATACCCGATCATGGGTTGTGCATCGCAACATCCGACGCCATCATCGCGTTATAAACCCCGAGAGATTCCCTTGACCGATACCGATGCCTCCGCGTGGGTCTCCGCGACCCACCGCCCAATGCGATTCCCTGAATTCGTCGCGATCGTCGCCTCGATCATCGCGCTCAATCCGCTCGCCATGGACATGATGCTGCCGGCGTTGCCGAACATCGGCGCGAGTTTCGGCATCAGCGACGGCAACTACCTGCAAACGGTGCTGTCGACCTTCCTGCTCGGCTTCGGTGTCGGCCAGTTCGTGATGGGTCCGCTGTCGGATCGTTTCGGCCGCCGCCCGGTGCTGCTCGGCGGCATGATGCTGTATGGCCTCGCCAGCCTGCTTGCGCTGTTCACGCGCTCGTTCGAGATGCTGCTGGTGGCCCGCGCGCTGCAGGGGCTCGGCACCGCCGCCACCCGCGTGATCGCCACCTCCATCGTGCGCGACTGCTACGCCGGCCGCCGCATGGCCAGCGTGATGTCGCTGGTGATGATGATCTTCGTCGCGGTGCCGATCGTCGCGCCGTCGTTCGGTCAGGCCGTTATGGTGGGCGGACAATGGCGCGGCATCTTCATCGTGCTGATGGCCTACGGCCTGCTGGCGCTGCTCTGGAGCGCGCTGCGGCTGCCGGAAACGCTGCCGCAAGGCGAACGCAAGCCGCTTACCGTGCGTCAGGTGCTGAGCAGTTTCCGCCAGACCATCACCAACCGCCAGACCATCGGCTACGCACTGGCCGCCGCCGGCGTTCAGGGCACCCTGTTCGGCTACGTGTTCTCCTCGGAGCAGGTGTTTACCGAGATCTATCATCTCGGGCACTATTTTCCCGTCGCCTTCGCGGCGATCGCCATCGGCATCGCGCTGGCCGGATTCCTCAACTCCCGCCTGGTGATCCGGCTTGGAATGCGGGTGATCTCGCACACCGCGCTGGTCGTCTATGCGCTGGTGGCGGCGGTGATGCTGGTGGCGGCGTCGCTTCACGTGCTGCCGCTGCCGCTCTACATGGCGCTGTCGACATTGGCGCTGTTCACCTTCGGGCTGATGATGTCGAACTTCACCGCGCTGGCGATGGAGCCGCAAGGCCATATCGCCGGCACCGCGTCGTCGCTGTACGGCTCGATCACCACGCTGATCGGCATCGGCGTCGGCGTTACGCTGGGCCAGCTTTATGACGGCACGCTGTTGCCGTTCGCCATCGGCTCGCTGATCTGCACGCTGGCGTCGGTCGCCATCGTGCTGGTGACCGAACGCGGCCGCATGTTCACGCCGACCCGGCAGGTCCATTAATTAACCCTATCGACAGGAAGGCGCGTGGCTCGCCTGGTGTTGAGCCGCGTGCCTTCATGTTTTCGCGTTATCTGGTCAGGCATCGGAACGAATGCCGACCGGAGTTACGCATGGATATCAGCCGTCGCGATGCAATCGGGATCGGTGCGACCGCGCTGCTCGCGGGCGCGACGCCGGCGTGGGCGCAACGCGCATCGAAAGCGGCGCCGCCGATCTCAACGCTCGGCCACGATGCCACCCATTACGGCGTGCGGCCCGGCAGCCCCGACGATCAGACCCGCGTGCTGCAACGCGCGCTCGACGAAGCGGCACGCGCGAATGTCCCGCTGGCGCTGCCGCCCGGCGTCTATCGCAGCGGACCGCTCAATCTCTCCAACGGCGCGCAGATGGTCGGCGTGCGCGGCGCGACGAAACTCGCCTTCACCGGCGGCGCGTCGCTGCTGACCGCGGCAGGCGCGAACAGCATCGGACTGCGTAACATTACCTTCGACGGCGGCGGCATACCGCTGCCGCAACGGCGCGGCCTGATCCATTGCGGCGCGGGCCGCGACATTCGCATTATCGATTGCGAGATCGTGCGCAGCGGCGGCAACGGCATCTGGTTCGAAAACGTCGCCGGCGAGGTGCGCGGCAACATCATCCGTCACGTCGCCACCACCGCCATCGTCTCGTTCGACGCGCAGGGGCTGCTGGTGGCGCAGAACGCCATCGCCGACACCAGCGACAACGGCATCGAAATCCTGCGCACCGCGATCGGCGACGACGGCACGCAGGTGATCGACAATCGCATCGAGGATATCAAGGCCGGCCCCGGCGGCTCGGGTCAGTACGGCAACGCCATCAACGCGTTTCGCGCCGGCAACGTCATCGTGCGCGGCAACCGCATCCGCAATTGCGACTACTCGGCGGTGCGCGGCAACTCGGCGTCGAATATCCAGATCACCGGCAACAGCGTCAGCGACGTGCGCGAGGTCGCGCTCTACTCCGAGTTCGCATTCGAGGGCGCGATCATCGCCAACAACACCGTGGACCGCGCCGCGGTCGGCGTCTCGGTGGCGAACTTCAACGAAGGCGCCCGCATCGCCGTCGTGCAGGGCAACATCATCCGCAACCTGCTGCCGAAGCGCCCCATTGCCACCGCGCCCGAAGACGACGCCGGCATCGGCATCTACGTCGAAGCCGACAGCGCGGTGTCGGGCAACGTCATCGAGAACGCGCCGGCCTTCGGCATCGTCGCCGGCTGGGGCAAGTATCTGCGCGACGTCGCAATCACCGGCAACGTGATCCGCAAGGCCTTCATCGGCATCGGCATATCGGTGGCAGACGGCGCGGGCACGGCGCTCGTGAACGGCAACGTGATCGCGGAGGCACCGCGCGGCGCGGTGGTCGGCCTCGATCACGCCAAGCCGGTGACGCCGGACCTCACCCGCGACGGCGCCGCGCGCTTCAGGCAGATCACGCTCGGCACCAACACGGTGCGATAGGCGCTTCCCAGGGTCTGCTCCAACTGCGTTGAATCAGAGCCGTGGTTTATCCTTTTGTTTGAGCATGATCTTCTCCGAAAACCGGTTTCCACTTTTCGGGATCATGCTCCAGCCCTTTCTACAGCGCGTTGCGCAGCAGCGGATAGCGATCCTGCATCGTCGCGAGATCGAGGGCCGCCGTCTGGCTGGGCATCGGCAAAGCATGGGCAGCGCCCGGCCCGTCGATCGCCGGCGGACTCGCAACGGGCGCGGATGCGCTTGCGCGATCGTAGCGTTTGACGCTATCGCGCTGCGCCAATGGCAACGCATCGCGTCCAAGCCAGTCGAAATCGATCGGCCGATTGTTCAGCGACGCTTCGCGCGATGCCAGCAGGCGCCATGTTTCGACGGCGGCTCTCGCCTCCCGCACATTGTCAAGAAAATCCGACTCGCTGTGAAAGCGTTGCCAGCGACCGCTATCCTGGAGTTCAAGAAGATAATCGAGCCTTCGCTCGGCCAGAGCGCACCAGCGCTCGACAATGGCGCGGCCGCGTTCGACATCGGTTCGTTGTGCCATGAAAAAGTCCGCAAAGAGGAAAACGGTCACGGACGCAACGCAACGAATCACTTGAGGTATTACCTCAATATACTGTGGAAAAGTCTGGCGATGTCCAGCCTGCCCCTCGCGAAAATTCCGCGCGGTGCGCGGTCTTGCGCGACCTCGCGTCAGGCGGCCTTCGTGTATGAAAATAGTGGCGGCGCTTGCGACCGCGAATGCGGCGATTGAAAATCGGCCCCCCAAAAGGGTGACCCGCCCGGGGGGACAACC
>Ga0209963_1000264_pt1 | contig 142271 bp, 123 predicted proteins | sample ThiBio_1000_biof_2_FD_183957 | JGI IMG/M metagenome (GOLD analysis project Ga0209963, IMG submission 183957) | Wastewater bioreactor microbial communities from Cape Town, South Africa - Thiocy_cont_1000_biof (SPAdes) | ecosystem: Engineered > Bioreactor > Thiocyanate-remediating >... | reverse complement strand
CCCGTTTGCCGTGATTGGAGGCGTCTTTGCGTTGGTGCTGACCGGCGAATACCTTTCGGTCCCAGCGTCCGTCGGGTTCATCGCGTTGCTGGGAATAGCGGTGCTGAACGGCGTCGTGCTAGTCTCTTATTTCAATCAACTCCGTGCCCACGGGGTGCCGGTAGGTCGCATCGTGGTCGACGGCGCCAAGCGGCGCCTCAGACCGGTTCTGATGACAGCGAGCATCACAGCGTTGGGCCTGATCCCCCTCTTGTTTGCGACCGGCCCTGGGTCAGAGATTCAGCGTCCGCTCGCTATCGTAGTGATCGGTGGACTTCTATCGTCAACGGCTTTGACGCTGATCCTTCTGCCGATTCTCTATCGCCGGTTTGGCGGCATCGTGAAGGGGCCCAAATGAGTGCCGAGTTCATCTGTCTTACGTTGATCACTGCCCGATCGCTCCGCGATGAGCTGTTCGACTATCTCAGCGAACAGCGCGACCTGATTCCAGGTTTTACGTCCTCTGACGTTGCGGGACACGGTTCCGACGTCCGATTGCAGACATCAGCCGAGCGGGTCAAAGGCCATGCCGACGAATTGATGGTGCAGACAATTATTCATGTGCAAGAGGCGGTGCGGTTGCTTGAACGGTTGAAGACGGCCTTCGAAGGATCCAGGATCGTTTATTGGACCATGCCTGTTTCAGAATTTGGCGCGATCGGTGACGGCGGTGAGCCCTCATCGATGTTCCAACGTTAGGTCCGAGGAGGATACGCGCCTAGTTCTGTTCATGCGAACTCCCGTGGCGACTATCGCGCGAGCAATGGCCGTTATTCTCTTCAAAGCAAGCCCCATGGCATTTTCGTCACTGGCGGCAATCGGTGATCGCCGGCGGGCTGAATGATCCCATTCGATGCAGCGGTGTCGAAAATATCCCGCCGCGGGGGGGCGGTAAGTGTCGGCCCTAACACTGGTAACTGATCGTTACCGCAATGTCTCCAGAAGTAGAACAGATCGATCCCGATCGATTCATTATGATACCAGCCTGTCTACTTGCGCAGGTGCGGCAACATGCGCCTCAAGATATTATCACGAAAAACGATATGATGCACGAGCGCAGCTGTCATATGAAACGCCGCCAAAATCACGAGAAGATTTGCCAGAATCTCGTGCATTTCCTTAATGCCACGCACGAACGTTCTATCGGCGAGCCACGGCGATGGAATTTCGACGAGCCCAAATAATGGGAGCGAATGGCCCTGCGCGAACTGCAGTGCAATACCTACAGTAGGTGTCGCTACCAGTAATCCATAGAGGATATAGTGCATCAGGCGAGATGCTGGATCTGTCCATTCGATCAACCATTTACCGAATTCAGTAATAACATTCTTGGGTGGTGGATTTGCTATGCGCCACGGTATTCGCACAGCTGCGATCACCAAAATAACCAATCCGATCGAGATGTGCGTCAGCAATCCAGATTCTTGAGTTGATCTCGCAGAAAGTCCCTCGCCGAAGATACCCAACGCCCAGGCTATGATGACGAGAATAACTGTTACCCAATGCAAAGTTTTGGCGACCGAACCGTAGTCATTGCGCACTGCGTCCGTCATGATTCTATCCCTTCGCTACAAAGATAAGCCGGCTTGAGCGCGTAGAATTGATCCTTATCAACGAGGGAATCTCGATTTGTGTTGGACGTGCCAGTTGCAAATTGACTGCAGTCGAAACAAGCCAAAACCGACGCCGCCGTTCTAGACTTGGCCGTAAACGCGAATCGGCCCAAAGGCACTCCTATCTACGAATCGTTGCCGTTTAAAAGCTTCTGGACGTCCTGGCCCGATCGTCGAGGCAGTTCGTCTGGTGGTGGGTGATCTCGTCCACGAGTTAAGTCCAAGATCAATCAACGCTAGAATGCGACAGCGGTGGCTAGTGCGTCGGCGGACAGGAGGTTTGCAGCGCGGTTTCAAGGTCAAGTATGACCGGTGGAAGATCGTGTCGCTGAAACGTGATTTAGCTGATTGGCGCGACTTTCCTTGTCCGAAGAGGCGTGACCGTTCAAGTCGTGAGAGAAAGCGACGATTGACACGCTGATCGACTGCGCTCCCACGGGCGTGCAACAAGGACTGGAGCGTCGGCAGCGCGCTGCTGATGTTGGAGCAGTATCAACTATCTCGGCTGCGCGGCGAAGGACATCCCGTCACCGGATCTGTGGACCGTGACCGATCAATATGTTGCTGGGCTACGTTGCGGATCGAGCCTATGACACGACCATCGTGGACAAGTAACTCGGCTCTGAGGGATGACGACGGCGGCCCCATGCCGGTCAGCGGATTCGAGCAATCTTGATCCGTCGGCGAGCTATTCCGATCCGATTACCTGAAAAGGAAATCATAATCGGCACCGCGAAGAGTGATTGATTTATCGCAACCCCATCATTGAAAGGTTCATGGAGAATGCACCCATCGGGCTGGGTTTTAAGATCCAAGCATATTTTCAGGTTGACCCGAGGGGCGCCGGTTTTTGGTGTCTCATCTTTTGAACTATCGGCCCGCTTTCCAAGGAGGCGGGCTTTTCTTTGCGTGACCATGACCAGCTGCCTAATGTCGCAGTGCTCGCGCTCAAGCAACGCCTCAGCGCCATCCCTATTCTGCTCGTCCTTTGGCTATTTCTTGCGATCAAGGTAATCAGTCTGCGTTGTGGATTGGTCTGGTCGGCGTAGGTTTACAACTCGGCGGGCATTAACATTGGGTGGACGGATCTGCCACCTTCGCAGCTTTATGATCAGCCACACGCCGGCAATGATGCTTGCCGCAAGGAAAGTCCAGTATATCCACATCGGCTCATGAGAGGCGATTACACCTGTGAGGTGAAGGATCGCTACTATCGTGACGATAATCACCAAAAGAGTAACGAACTTGCTGGCCTTATCGATCGTAGAATTGCGGTCGGGCTTTTTGCCAATACCCATCCTCTATCCCCGCTAAAGTGCATAATGCTGCGCCTATCTCCATGACGCGTTTCTCTCCATCTTAATCCTAGCAAAGCTATTCTGTTGTTTGATCTGCATCAAATGTTCCTCCCGATTTGTATGAAAGAGAATGGCTATGAGCCAATCGTTCAGGCCCGCCGAGCGTTATGATGCAACCACTGTTTGGCTGCATTGGATCACGGTCATACTTATTGCTGTCCTGTGGGGAATAGGTCAGACAGCAGACCTCGTTCCGCGTGGGCCGCTTCGCACGGGAGTTTGGTCCACGCATGTCGTTCTGGGGTTCCTCGCTGCATTCGTTCTTGTAACGCGAGTTGCTTGGAGAGCGAAGTTTGGTCGTGTGCTTCCGCCTGCCGACAGCGGCCGCCTTTATGTGATCGCCAAACTCGCGCACTATGTGCTGTATGGTTTGATCGGAATCGTTATCATCGCCGGTGTTATCGATGCGTCATATCGCGGGTTCAATGTTTTTGGATTGTGGTCTGTGCCGCAGTTTGGCAGCGGTGATGCTGCAACCCGTCGCAGCATCAATGAGTGGCACGAACTTGCCGCCAATGCTCTCATCGTGGTTGCCGCAATTCATGCCTTAGCAGCCCTGGGTCACCATTACCTGTGGCGTGACCACCTGCTTGACCGTATGCGGCCTTAGCCCCCAGTACCCGGAACACGAAGTGCCGTGCGAATTTTCGATGTGTCGTCGCAGTGAGCGATACAGTTCGACATTGATCCGAAGGGTGAGCGATAAGTTGGCGGCGCTCACTAGTGAAGTGGGCCTATCATCGGCTGTATTTCCTGCCGAAGCGCGAAGATGTACTTGCAGAATTTGCCACAGGATGCGCGACGCAACGTTATTTTCGGTCACTCGCGTCCAGCGTTGAAAGATTGCCCGGATTGTCTTGTTCGCGCCCGGGTCATTCCCGGTTGCCGGTAGTTACCTTTACGATCTTTGATCTTCGTCAATCAGCGAGCATGTAGTCCGTATATGTACAGCCGTTCTAAACTAAAACGGGCGCTCAAGGCGGCACCCGCAATTGCGAGTTTGCGTCGGGGGACAATTTCATGAGGTACGGCTTGGGGATCATCCTCGCTGGAGCACTGTGTTACCTTACATTGATGGGGGCCGCTTTTGCGGTCGATGAACCGTTCCGGCAGCATATGTGGATCGCGGTTTTCGTGCTCGCGATCTTCACCATCATCTTGATGCGGAAGACGAACTTCGAGCCGCAAGCGCCTGTCGACGAATCCGCCTACATGGACGAGCCGATCCGCTATGGCGTCATCGCCACGGTCTTCTGGGGTGTTGTCGGCTTTCTCGTCGGCGTGTTTATCGCCGTTCAGCTTGCATTCCCCCATCTCAATTTCGAGCCTTGGCTGAATTTCGGCCGCGTCCGCCCGCTGCACACCTCGGCGGTGATTTTCGCCTTTGGCGGCAACGCGTTGATCGCAAGCTCCTTCTACGTCGTACAGCGGACCTGCCGCGCGCGCTTGTTCGGCGGCGATCTGGTCTGGTTCGTGTTGGCCCGCGCTGAATCGGGAGGCACGGAAATTGTAACCGCCGCGTAGGAGATCGAGCTCGCACGGTCACCACCGAACATCAATCCCGGATTGTTGGGAACGGCTAGCCTGGTCGTCGCCACGAGGATCGGCACCTGTGTTGTGCCATCCACGACGGCATTGACAGGTGCCATCATCTTATCCGGTATGCTGGCGCATCCGCTACATGCCAAGGTTGCGATAGTCAGGAGTAAAAAGCGCAACATGGTGCAATAACTCTGCACGATTGCCTGCGAGATGCGATTCTGGACGATCATGCCAGAGGTATCTTTGTCATCGCTGTAATGCCAAATAAGAGAGGAAAGACGTGCGTTGTCGGCTTTCCAAATTTCGGCAGATGGCCTTGGCGGCCGCTTTTCCGCGTGCGACATCGAGGGAGAACATAAGGCGTCGACCATCAAGTATCGTCGATTTGCCCGAACAACAGGCCACTCATGCAGCAGTCGGTGCTTCCGTGGTCGTTTGATCCCCTGGGGCAGTTCTCCTGTAACGGTGATTGAGCGAAAACGAATTTCATGAGCCTGAATCTCGCGAGGGCCGGAGCAGCGGGGTGACGACAGGTGCCCGTTCATCCATGTCGAGGAAATCGGCGATGGCGTCTTGCCATTTTACGCCAACAGAAATCGCTAAGCATCGCGCAAGCAGCGAAAGTAGGGTGGCCTGCGATGCCTGAGGATGCGGCAGAGCGCTTACACGTCATGTTCGGGATATTTGTGAGTCCACCTTGGCGCGAAATGGCAAGACGCAACACCAACCTCGGTGCTGACTCCCCACGCTGGAGGCTGTCTCCGACGTCGGTGTTCTGAAGCGCAGTCGGTTTCACCCCTCATTGGGAGCGTTTCGGAGCGGGCTCGCCAATTCTTGGCAACTCCAAGACAGGCCCCGCCTCTCTGTTCATCGATATCATCGGCCGTCCGCTGACGCCGTTCTCGTTCGCTGGCGCAGCGCGCCGAACCGCTTGGCGCGGAGCGTATTATCGTGGCGCTGCCGTTGCCGGCGCGGCGGCCGTTGGAGCCGCGGCTGTCGCTTACCCGTACTACTACGCGCCGCGTTGTGGTTACTATCCCTTGCCGCCTTGCTACTGAGGGGGCGTCGCATGTTGAAGGGACGAGGCGTTCGCCTGCTGGCGATCTTGACTACTATGCTGTGCGGCGGCGCGCCGTCGTTCGCTGCCGACGTCGCGGCTCCCGTGGTGAAGGCGCCGGCTCCGGAATTCTCGCCCGGCTGGACCACGAGTGCGACGGTCTATGCATGGTTGCCGTCACTCAACGGCTCGTCGACGATCAAGGGCAGGACAGCCGACATAGACGCCGGCTTTGGCGATCTCCTCGATAGAAAAATTCCGAAGGAGCTTTTCGGTCTCATGGGTGCCTTCGAGGCCCGAAACGGACGCTTCGGAGTGATGGCCGATCTTGTCTACATGAAGCTCGGTGCATCTGGCAGTGCTGCGCGGGCGCGTAGCGTTGATCCTCTCGTTGGCGGAACGCTTGCTGCATCCATGTCAGCCCAATTCGAGATGTTTATTGCCGAGGCGGCTCTCGCTTATGAGTTGATGCGTACGCAAGGAAATGGGTCTGGCGCGGAGACGGCGATCGATCTGTATGGCGGCGGACGTATCTGGTGGCAGCGGGCCGAGACAAGTTTGGCGCTGAGCGCGGGAATGAATATCGGCGATCTCGCGGTAAGCCGCGGGCGAGCGCTTGCGGCATCCGGCGACGTGACATGGTTCGATCCGCTGATCGGTTTGCGCCTGCGCCATCGTTTCTCTCCCCACGCCGACGTGGTGCTGCGTGGCGATGTCGGTGGGTTTGGCGTGGGAAGCAAGTTCTCATGGCAAGTCATGGGCTATGTCAACTGGGAGTTCGCTCGTACTGAGAGCGTCGCCTGGAACGTGATGGCCGGCTACCGCGCCCTCTACGTCGACTACGCGCGAGGCTCGGGCAACACGCTCTACGAATACGACATGCTCACACATGGCCCGATCATGGGAGTTACGGCGCGCTTCTGACCGGGTGGTAGCTGAGAAACAACGCCATCAGATCTGTCCAACGTTGCTTGGTTACAATGCTGAGGAGTTTCACATGAAGATTACGCGTAGGACCGCCGCGTTTGGCGGCGTGAGTTTGCTTGCCGCGGCAGCCGTGAGCCGCTCGGCCTTCGCAGAAGGAGCATTCTTGGGCGTCGAAGAAGGCTTGGAGGAGTTTTGGCTTGCAACCGACGCCTATATTTATGGCTATCCGCTTGTGACCATGGAAATGACCCGGCGGGTCCTCACCAACGTCGCGGAGCCGAAGGGGACGAAGGCCCCGATGGGGCAGATCATCAAGATGCGCCAATATCCCGACGCGTCTTTCCGCGATGTTACCGCGCCAAATGCCGACACGCTCTATACGACGTCGTTTTTCGACGTTGGCAAGGAGCCGTGGGTACTCAGCATTCCCGACATGCAGGGACGCTACTTCCTGATGCCGATGCTGGACGGTTGGACCGACGTATTCCAGGTGCCGGGCAAGAGAACAACAGGTACCGGCGCGCAGACTTATGCGATCACGGGACCGGGTTGGAAGGGCACGCTGCCGGCCGGCGTCAAGGAATACAAATCGCCGACCAGCATGGTCTGGTTGCTCGGCCGCATTTATTGCACCGGGACACCAGAAGATTACGCAGCCGTCCATAGGCTGCAGGATGAGTTCAAGCTTGTTCCGCTAAGCGCCTACGGAAAGCCCTATACATCACCTCCCGGTAAGGTCGATCCTTCCGTGGATATGAAGACACCCGTTCGCGACCAGGTTAATCGCCTGGATGCCGAGGCTTATTTTACGTTGCTCTGCGAACTGATGAAGACCAACCCTCCGTCCGAGGCCGACGCAGCTCAGCTTGCCCGATTTGCTCGCATCGGCATTGTCCCCGGACAATCCTTTGATGCCAGCAAATTGAAGGCGGATTTCAAGAGACGGGTGCCGGATGTTGGCTTCGACCGGATCATGCTTCAGTTCAAGATCAACAAGGCGATGAAAAAGGAGAACGGCTGGGCCTATACCACAAAGACCGGCATCTATGGCACTGACTATCTGATGCGTGGACTCGTCACCGCCATTGGACTGGGGGCTAACCGTCCGCAAGACGCGATCTATCCGGTTTCGAAGACCGATATTGATGGCCACAAGTACAGCGGTGCAAACAAGTACGTCATGCGCTTCCCCAAAGGCCACTTGCCTCCGGTCGAGGGGTTCTGGTCCTTGACGATGTATGACCCGCAGATGTTCTTCGTAAATAATCCGCTCAGCCGATACTCGCTTAGTCCGCGGCAGGACTTGAAGAACAATCCGGATGGCTCGACCGATCTTTACATTCAGCATGAATCGCCGGGCAAGGATAAGGAGTCGAACTGGCTTCCGGCACCTGCCGGCGACTTCGTTCTTATGCTGCGGATGTACTGGCCGAGCGAGATCGATCCCACGATCCTGAACGGCTCGTGGATGATTGCTCGGCATCGAACTACACGTTGACCTTCCCGGCGGGGCAATTGCCGCCGGTCAACGCTTTCTGGTCTGTCACGATGTATGACGGCAAGACGCAGCTTCTGGTGAAGAATTCGATCAACCGCTACCTGATCAACTCGCCGATGCTGCCGCACATGAAGCTCGGCCCCGACGGTTCGCTGACGATCTATATCCAGAGCAAGTCCCCCGGAGCGGACAAGGAATCAAACTGGCTGCCGGCTCCGGCCGGCCCGATCTATGTGGTGATGCGGCTGTACTGGCCGAAAACCACACAGCCGTCGGTTTTGCCGGCCGGTGAGGGGACCTGGCAGCCTCCAGTCTTCAAGAGAGCCTCCTAGGATTCGGACTGGTGGCGAGCAGACGCGAACAAGCAAGGGTCAGGGATGTGCGTGACGGACTGTCCTTGAAGCGCGCTGTCTTCGGCAGCACGCTCGTTGCCGCAGCCGGCATGCTGTCCGCGACGACATTCGCCGATGAGGCAAAGCCGTCGCTGTCGCAGCAGCTCGCTAATCCGATTGCCAATCTCACTAGCGTTCCCATCCAGTACAACGCGTTGTTTGGTGGTGGCCGCGACGGCAAGGCAATGGCTTCGGTGTTGGACATCCAGCCGGTGATTCCGTTTCGTTTGAACGAGGATTGGAATCTGATCACACGAACCATTCTGCCGGTCACGTCCGTCGACAGCCTCAACAACAGCAGGGATCATGTGACCGGTCTTGCGGATACGCAGATGAGCCTGTTCCTGTCGCCGCAGGCGGCCGGGCCGGGAGGGTTGATCTGGGGCGTCGGCGCCGTCGTCAACTTGCCCACCGCGACCGATCCGCTTCTGGGAACCAACAAATGGGGCGCGGGTCCCAGCGCTGTTGGCTTGGTCCAAAAGGGGGCGTGGACTGTCGGCCTTCTCGCCAACCAGATGTGGACGTTTGACGGCAACGACATCAACAAGAGCTTCATTCAGCCCTGGGTGACGTATGAGTTGCAGGACGGATGGTCCGTCTCGGCCACTTCGCAGACGTCGTACGATTGGATCGCACGGCGATGGACCATACCGCTCAATGTCGGCGTTGCGAAGCTCGTCAACGTCGGGCAACAACCTGTGCAGATTCAGCTCGGCGGAATCTACATGCTGAGCGCACCGGACGGCGCGCCGAGATGGGGCTTGCAGACCACCGTGACCTTTCTGTTTCCGAAGGGCGGATAGGCGTGCGTGAGGTACGTCCCTCGGTACGTTCCTATCTGGTGTGCCTGACGTTCCTGTCGGTAGCCGCATTCGCGATTCTCTTTGCAATCGGTCGTGCGTTTCGGACAGTGATTGATAATTTAGGCGTGTCACACTCACTGCCCTTGATGGAGTCGATATTACTTACTGGAATGCTTTGCACGTTCCAGGTTGTCTATTGGTATCGCATCAGAAACATCAATCTTCCGGAATGGCGAAGCGCTGTCTTTGGCCATCTCGTCGGCTTCGCAAGCCGTCTCAGTTTTATTGTCGGCGGGGCACTATTCAGCGTCTTTTTTCTTAGACATGCGCCTGACCTGAACTCAAGCGAAGGCGCAATTGTCCTGCTTCCGAGGGTCACGATCCTTACGGTCTCCCTCTTCTGTTTGTACTGCTACACTCTGGAGTTAGAGCGTTTAGCTAATACGCTGCAATTGAACATCCGCATTGAGGCGCGGGATCAAGAGAGCGGTATCAGGAAATGAGCGGAGGTCCCCTTTCCGCGCTTTCCCGCCGTACCGTGCCATCTGTCCAAAGGTCACTGCTGGTTATTTTGAGGACATCGGAAGTAGAATGCGATCTGTGGCTGCAATCCATGAAACAAAAAATTATATAGATATTTCAATAGTATACGAGTTCGCAGTTTTGTTCTGAATGGCGCGCCATCTTTCATGCGGGTTTCTTGAATTTCAGCGACGTCGGGGCGCCGTTTCGTTGAGCCTGGGTGGCGTCAGGGGCTGCATAGCGGCATCCGATCGTGTTGGTCCGCGCCGCCGCCCGGAGCCATTTCCGTTCCGATCGAAGCGGAGCGGGGCTCGGTATTTTTATTTACGCGTTTTCTTCACGCGAACCGGCACCCACTTCGCTTGACAACGCTCTAACCGGCGACGCGGCGTCGGCTGGCCTTGCCGAGCAGTTTCACATCGCTTGCGGCCATGGTCGGCTTCTCGGTCTCCTTGCCGAGAATATGCGACAGCACCCTTCGCGCGTTGGCTGCGCAGTCGATGTCGCCTGGCTTCGCCTCGATCTCCTTGATAAGCGCGACGAGTTGCGCCTTGCTTTGTCTGAGCCGCATCTGCAGCGCCTCGATATCCGACACCTTGCGGCGGAGCGCTTCGATCAGGGCGTCGTGGTCCCACTGTCCGAGGTCAGGCGGCAGCAGGGTACGGATTTCGTCGAGGCTGAAGCCCGCCTTCTGCGCGGTGGCGATCAGGTCGAGCACCAGCACCGCCTCCGGCGGATAGGTGCGGTAGCCGTTCGGCCGCCGTTCGACCGTCTTCAGCAGGCCGGCGCTCTCATAAAAGCGGATGCGCGAATTGGTCAGTCCGGTCCGCTTCGCCAGTTCCCCGATATTCATTCCGGCAACTCCCCGGCAACTCCCAAAAGACCCTTGACCCTCAACTTAACTCGAAGGTTATGGTCTGCTCAAGCCTGAAGTCGGAGAGTTTCCATGACCCTGTTTTTCCCGCTGGCGCTGCCCAATGGCACCGTCGTTCCGAACCGCATCGCCAAGGCCGCGATGGAAGAAAACATGGCCGATGACGACCATGCGCCCTCGGCCGAACTGATTGCCCTCTATCGCGCGTGGGCCGAGGGCGGGGCCGGGCTTATCATCACCGGCAACGTGATGGTCGATGCCCGCGCCATGACCGGCGCGGCCGGAGTCGTGCTGGAAGACGATCGCTATCTCGATCGATTCAAGGCGTGGGCGCAAACCGCGGGCGCCGGCGGAGGTGAGGTTTGGATGCAGATCAACCACCCCGGCCGGCAGATGCCGGCGGGGCTCGGCCAACAGACGCTGGCGCCGTCGGCAATCGCGCTCGATCTCGGCGCGCAGTCGAAGATGTTTCCGGTGCCGCGAGAGATGACGGCGGCCGACATCGCCGACGTCGAACGCCGTTTCGTGACCGCGGCCGTGCTCGCGGAACGCGCGGGCTTCACCGGCGTCGAGATCCACGCCGCGCACGGCTATCTGCTGAACCAGTTCCTGTCGCCGCTCGCCAACCATCGCAAGGATCGCTGGGGCGGCAGCCTCGAGAACCGCGCGCGTCTGTTGCTCGATATCGTGCGCGGCGTGCGCGCGGCGGTCTCGCCGGGTTTCGCAGTGGCGGTCAAGCTCAACTCGGCCGACTTCCAGCGCGGCGGTTTCTCGCCGGAGGAAGCGCGCGCGGTCGTGCAAATGCTCGGCTCGCTCGGCGTCGATCTCGTCGAACTGTCGGGCGGCAGCTACGAAGCGCCGGCGATGATGGGCTCGGCGCGCGATCAGCGCACGCTGGCGCGCGAGGCGTACTTCCTGGAATTCGCGCGCGAGATCGCCGAGGTCGCGACGATGCCGCTGATGGTCACGGGCGGCATCCGGCGTCGCGAGGTGGCGGAGAACGTGATTGAGAACGGCGTCGCCATGGCGGGGATCGCGACCGCGCTCGCGATCGAGCCGAACCTGCCGCGCAACTGGAAGCTCGGTCGATCGGACACCCCGACGCTCAAGCCGATCACCTGGAAGAACAAGCCCGTCGCCTCGTCCGCGCATATGGCCGCCGTGCGTTATCAATTGGTGCGTCTCAGCCGCCAGCGTCGCACGGCTCCCAATGTCTCGCCGCTCTGGGCGCTGCTGACCTCGCAGATATCCGCGAAGCGCAGCGCCCGCCAGTATCGCCGCTGGATGACGCAGCGAACGGCGGCAGCCTGACAGTCGCCGTGATCGCAACCATCGCCGGGAACCGCAGTTGATGCTTGAGGCTGCCAGGCGGACTTTGTTTGTCGAAGAAAGTCATCGGTCATGACGGAATTAGCGGAAGTCGAGTTCGCCGGCTACAAGGTTATGGTGCCGAAGGGCGGCTACTACGACCGCTTTCGCTCCAATCCCGATCTCGACGAGGTGGCGAAGGACCCGGCCGCCGGCAACATCGAGTTCTTTCGCCGCATCCCGAAGGTAATGGTCGCCTCGCGCATCGGCCCGACATGGGCGCCGAACTTCTACTACCGCACCAGCAATGTGCAGGCGCTGATGCTGGCACCGCTGAAGAAATTGCGCGCGATGTTACCCTCGCCGCTCGAACCGCTGCATGCGCTGCCGGGATATGGCCTCGTGGCGCTCACATTCTTCTCCTATGCGGTCTGCGACAACGATCCCTACAACGAGGTGTCGGTCGCCGTCGTCATCCGCCGGCCGGGTGCGCGCGGGCCGCACGCGCTGGAATTGCTTGATTCGATGCGGCGGCAGAGCTTCTTCGCCCATGTGCTGGCGCTCCCGGTCGATACCGAGATCGCGCGCGTGCGCGGTGTCAATGGTTATCAACTGCCGAAGTGGCTGACCGACATAAAGCTCGATATCTCGCCGCGCGGCGTCACTGCCAGCATCGCTGCCACCGACGGCAAGCCGGACGTGACCTTGACCGCGCCGTTGCCGGCACTGCGCCGTATCCCGTCGCAGTCACACCTCTCGACCAACACGTCGATCGGGCTTGTGGACGGCGAATGGCGTCAGACGCAATTCGTGACCAACCCTATCGAGCTCGCGCAGACGCTGTTTCCGCGTGACGTAAAAATGTCGCGCGCAGGTGGTCCCATCAGTCAGTTGCTGGACGGATTGGGAGTGGGGACCGTCCTGCGGTTCGATGTCGTCAAGGATGCGCAGATGGTGTTGTATCTGCCGCGGTCGTTGCAGGCACTGCCTGCCATATGAAGGGAAGTCACGTCGCCGGATCGTATCGTTCAACCCAAGGAGAAGTCGCCATGGCATTCGTCAAAACCAACGACGGGACCGATATCTACTTCAAGGATTGGGGGCCGAAGGACGCGCAACCCATCGTCTTTCATCATGGCTGGCCGCTCAGTGCCGATGACTGGGACGCGCAGATGCTGTTCTTTCTGGAAAAGGGCTTTCGCGTCGTCGCGCACGATCGTCGCGGTCACGGGCGTTCGTCGCAGGTAAGCGACGGTCACGATATGGATCACTATGCCGCGGACGCTTCCGCTGTCGCCGAGCATCTCGATCTCAGGAACGCCGTGCATGTCGGTCATTCGACCGGCGGCGGCCAGGTGGCGCGCTATGTCGCGCAGCACGGGCAGCCGCAGAGCCGGGTCGCCAAGGCAGTTCTGATAAGCTCTGTGCCGCCATTGATGGTGAAGACCGGCAGCAATCCCGGCGGCACGCCCGTCGAGGTGTTCGACGGTTTCCGCACGGCGCTCGCCGCCAACCGCGCGCAATTTTACATCGACGTGCCGACCGGTCCCTTCTATGGCTACAACCGCGCGGGCGCGAAGGTTTCAGAGGGGACCATTCGCAACTGGTGGCGGCAGGGCATGATGGGAAGCGCCAAGGCGCACTATGAGGGCATCAAGGCGTTCTCTGAAACCGACCAGACCGAAGACCTGAAGGCGATCACGGTGCCGACGCTCGTGATGCAGGGCGACGACGATCAGGTCGTCCCTTACAAGAACGCGGCGATCCTTCAGGACAAGCTGCTCAAGAACAGCACGCTCAAGATCTATCCCGGCTTTCCGCACGGGATGCACACGACGAATGCCGATGTGATCAACGCCGATCTGCTCGCTTTCATACAGGCATGAACGATGCGCGCCAGATGACGTCGCGGTGGCCAACGACGCCGCGACTTGCGCCATCGGTGTCTGGTCGATTGCCGGAGCCGCGATCTATTTCGGCCGGGACCGATCGATGGCGCCGCTGTCCAGCAGCGGCGCGGCGTCGATGTCCTGCGCGTCCATCAGCAGGGCAAGTCGCTCGACGGCTGACAGGATCATGGCCTGTTCCCATTGCGGCAGTTCGACGAAACGATCCTTGAACGTCAGGTGAAGCAGGTCGGACGTGTTGGCGATGACGTCCCGGCCGGCGTCGGTGGCTGTCAGCAGGAACTGGCGCTTGTCGTTGGCGTTGCGCTGGCGTTGCACGAGGTTCAGCGCGACCAGTCTGTCGACGATGGTTGTGATGGTTGCCTGACTGAATTGAAGCGCCTGCGCGATAACGCCCGGCGTCGTTTTCTTGCGCGCGTCGATCTCGCGCAGCACCAGCCATTGCGATGTCGTGAGGCCGGTGGTGACCGCCAACTGGCGGCTGCCGATTTCGGTCGCTCGCAACACCCGTCGCAGGGCTCGCAGCGTCAATGAGGCGATGTCCGATGTCATGCGCTCGTTATTAGCGTTCCAGACGAGTTCCGACGAGAGGACATTGGTTCCAAGACTGCTCATTCAAAAATTATTCATTTTCCGAAGTAGTTGCCCCTGTTGAGATATATGATTTTCGGCCTAAATCTCAAACTTGCCATCGAAAAGCCTATAAGATAGGCTGAATATAGTACGGAGATTGAAGCAATTCGTTCGATAACCAAAGAAATATCTGTTCGGAGGGGCCGAACGTCCGACTCATCCCCGTCCACGGCCTTCGGGCCGGGCGAGCGCGGGGAGGATTTGCATGGACAGAAATTGCGCGAGGCGTTGGAGTTGAGAAAGCCTCTCGCCGGGGACGGTCCCGCCGTCACGCGCTTGATCGCGGCGTGCCCTCCACTTGATGTGAACTCTGCCTATTGCAACCTGCTCCAGTGCACGCATTTCGCCGACACATGCGTTGTTGGCGAGCGGAACGGAGAAATTCTGGGGTGGGTGTCGGGCTATCGTCCGCCGACCGAACCGGCGAGCTTCTTTGTCTGGCAGGTGGCGGTGGCCGAGGCGGCGCGCGGCCAACGTCTCGCCCAGCGCATGATCAATGCGCTGATCGATCGGCCGGAAGCCCAAGGCGTTACGCATCTCATCACCACGGTGACGGATGACAATGCGCCATCATGGGCCCTGTTCAACGGGCTGGCGCGCGCATGGGGCGCTCCGCTGAGCAAAAGCGCGATGTTCGAGCGCGATGCCCACTTCGCCGGCGCCCACGATACCGAATGGCTGGCCCGTATCGGCCCGCTGCCAAGCCGAAACTCCCGGAATCAAAATCAGGAGACCTGACGACATGACCACCACCACGCTTGTTCGCCAGACGCGACCCAAACCGACGGCCGGCATTCCTGACCTGTCGATCTACGAGCGCCGCGAATCCGAGGTGCGCAGCTACGCGCGCGCCATGCCGCGCCAGTTCAATCGGGCCGAGGATGTCTGGATGCACGACAATCAGGGCGGGCGTTATCTCGACTTCCTGTCGGGCTGCTCGACGCTGAATTACGGACACAATCATCCCGTGTTGAAGAAGGCGCTGCTGGACTACATTTCTGCGGACGGCATCACTCACGGGCTCGACCTGCACACCGATGCCAAGGCCGACTTCCTGGCGACGCTCGAAACGGTGATCCTGAAGCCGCGCGGGCTCGACTATCGCGCGATGTTCACCGGGCCGACCGGAACCAACGCGGTCGAGGCCGCGATCAAGCTTGCCCGCAAGGTGACGGGGCGCGAGTTGGTGATCGCGTTCACCAACGGTTTTCACGGCATGACGCTCGGCGCGCTTGCCTGCACCGGCAATGCTGCGAAGCGTTCGGGCGCCGGCGTTCCGCTCAGCCATGTCAGCCACGAGCCCTATGATGGCTATTACGGCGCGGACGTCGACACCGCCGCATTGCTGGATCAACGGTTGTCGGATCCTTCCAGTGGTCTCGATGCGCCGGCGGCGATTCTCGTCGAGACCGTACAGGGCGAGGGCGGCCTCAACGCCGCGTCGCCGGAGTGGTTGCGCGCGATCGCCGACATCGCCCGACGTCACGGCGCGCTTTTGATCGTCGACGATATTCAGGCGGGCTGCGGTCGCGCCGGCAGCTTCTTCAGCTTCGAGGGGATGGGCTTTACGCCCGATATCGTCACCATGGCGAAATCGCTGTCCGGCATGGGGCTGCCGTTCGCGCTGACCATGTTCAAGCCCGAACTCGATCAGTGGTCGCCCGGCGAGCACAACGGCACGTTTCGCGGCAACAACCATGCCTTCGTAACGGCAACGGCGGCGCTGCGTCACTTCTGGAAGGACGATGCTTTCCAGAACGACATCAAGCGCCGCGGCGATTTGCTGGCCAAACGCCTGGATGCGATTGCCGCCCGGTTCGATTTCTCCACGCGCGGGCGCGGCATGATGCGGGGCATCAACGTCGGCACCGGCGAGATCGCCGATACCATCACGCGTGCCTGTTTCGCCGCCGGACTGATCATCGAGACCAGCGGCGCGCACGATGAGATCGTCAAGGTGCTGGCGCCGCTCACCATCGACGACGCCGCGCTTGTGACCGGTCTCGACATTCTCGATGACGCCGTCCGCACCGTCATGAACGGCAGCTATGGCGTCGCCGCGGAATAACGACAACATCGAAAGGAAGAAAAAGAATGATCGTTCGCAAACTCAGCGATATCCGCAAGACCGACCGTCTCGTCAAATCGAAGGGATGGGACAGCGCCCGGCTCCTCCTCAAGGGCGACGGCATGGGCTTCTCGTTCCACATCACCACGATGTACGCGGGTGAAGAGCTGAAGATGCATTACCAGAACCATCTTGAAGCCGTGTACGTGCTGCAGGGAACCGGGACCATTGAGGATCTCGGCACCGGCGAGATTCACAAGCTCGAGCCCGGCGTGATGTATGCGCTGAACAAGCACGATCAGCACATCGTTCGGCCCGAGACCGACATCCTGACGGCCTGCGCCTTCAATCCGCCGGTCACCGGCCAGGAAGTCCATGACGAGAACGGCGCCTATCCGGCCGAAGCCGACGTGGCGCCGCAGAAGGTCGCCGTCAATTCCTGAAACTCTTGCAAGAGAGGATCGCAAATGAACGACATCTATCCGTCCCGCATCACCGCGGAAGCCCAGATGCTTCCGCGCCTCGATCCGGTCTTCCATGGCGAGTGGAACGAGAAGGCGCCGCTGACGCGGCAGCAGGCCGAAGACTTCGATCGCAACGGTTTTCTTGTGCTGGAGAACGTGTTCTCGCCCGAGGAAGTCGCCTATCTTCAGAAGCAGTCGAAGGAACTGCTGTCGGGTCCCGAAGGCCTCAATCCCGAGACGATCATCACCGAACGGGGCAGCGATGAAATTCGCTCGATCTTCGAGATCCACGATCAGAGCCGCGTCGTCGGACGTCTCGCCGCCGACGCACGGCTGGCGGGCGTGGCGCAGTTCCTGCTCGACGACAAGGTCTACATCCATCAATCGCGGCTGAACTACAAGCCCGGCTTCGAGGGCAAGGAATTCTACTGGCATTCCGATTTCGAGACCTGGCACGTGGAGGACGGGATGCCACGGATGCGGGCGCTGTCGATGTCGGTGCTGCTCGCGGACAATACGCCAGACAACGGACCGCTGATGCTGATGCCGGGATCGCATCGCGTTTTCCTGACCTGCATCGGGGCGACGCCGGACGATCACTATCGCACGTCGCTGAAGAAGCAGGAGTATGGCGTGCCCGACCGGCAGAGCCTGACCGAACTGGCGCATCGGCATGGCATCACCGCGCCGACCGGCAAGGCCGGCACCGTGGTGATCTTCGATTGCAATACGATGCACGGCTCGAACGGCAACATCACGCCGTATCCGCGCGCCAACGCCTTCTTCGTTTACAACGCCGTCAGCAATCGCCTGCAGGAGCCATTCGGCGTCAAGAAACCGCGGCCGAGTTTCATCGCCGCGCGGGGCGAGCCGCAAGCGCTGGTGCCGCAAAGCGGCCCGTTGATGGAGGAAGCTCTCGCATGAGCGGTGGCCATAGCGTCGAGAAGATCGGTGGCACGTCGATGGCCGCCACCGGCACGTTGTTCGACAATGTCCTGATCGGCGGACGTGAAGGCACGGCTCTTTACAATCGTGCTTTCGTCGTCTCCGCCTTTGCGGGCATGACCGATCTGCTGCTGGAGCACAAGAAGACCGGCAAGCCGGGCGTTTACGCTTGCTTCGTCGCCGACGATGGCGAGGAAGGCTGGCGGGGAGCGATGGCCGAGGTGCGCGCTGCCATGCACGCCCACAACGCCAGGATGTTCGCCCGGCCGGAGAGCCGGTCGGCCGCGGACGGATTCGTCGATGGCCGGATCGAAGCCGTGACCTGCTGTCTCGAGGATCTCGCGCGTCTGCGCAGCCATGGCCGCTTCTGCGTCAACGAGCAGCTTGTGACCATTCGCGAACTGCTGGCCGGCCTCGGCGAGGCTCACAGCGCACACAGCACCATGCTGTTGTTGCGCGACCGCGGCGTCAATGCGCGTTTCGTCGATCTGACGTTGTGGGACGAGCAGAACAAGCTCAGTCTCGACGAGCGTATTCGCGAGGCGGACATCGCGGCGGATATCGATTCCACGATGCCGATCGTGACCGGCTATGTCGGCTGCGACGTCGGCATGGTCCGCCGCTACTCGCGCGGCTATTCGGAGATGACGTTCTCGCGCATCGCGGTCTTGACCGGGGCGCGCGAGGCGATCATCCACAAGGAGTTTCACCTGTCGAGCGCCGATCCGAAGCTGGTCGGGCCGGAGAAGACGCGCAAGATCGGCCGCACCAATTACGACGTCGCGGATCAACTCGCCAATGTCGGCATGGAGGCGATTCATCCCGGCGCCGGGCGCGGCCTGCGCCAGACCGACATTCCGTTACGCGTGCGCAATACCTTCGACCGCGAGGATGAGGGGACGCTGATCAGCGGTGCTTATGTCTCCGACGTGCCGCGCGTCGAAATCGTCACGGGTATACGGCGGATGCAGGCGCTGCAGTTCTTCGAGCAGGACATGGTGGGCGTGAAGGGTTACGACGCCGCGATCCTCGAGGTGCTGACGCGCCACAACGCCTGGATCGTCAGCAAGTCGTCGAATGCCAACACCATCACGCACTACCTGTCGACGGATTCGGCCACGATTACCCGCGTTCTGACGGATCTGCAGCAACGCTATCCCGAGGCCTCGATCTCGGCTCAGGGCGTTGCGATGGTTGCGATCATCGGCAGCGACATCGGCAAGCCCGGGCTCGTGACCGACGCGTTGCGCGCGCTGGCCGACGCGAATATCGATGTGATCGCGATGCAGCACCAGATTCGCAACGTCGACGTGCAATTTGTCGTCGACGTCGCGCACTTCGATGCCGCCGTTCAGACGTTGCATCGCGTGTTGATCGAGGTCGACGACGCGAACGCGGAAGGTCGATGCGCCGCCTGACGGCGCATTGCGATCCCCATGCTCGTTGCAATCGCCCCGGTTCGCAGCCTGCTGCTCGCCATCTTCATGTTGATGGCGGGCAGCGGCTTCATGGCGACGCTGCTCAGTCTGCGTCTTGAACGGGCGGGGCAGAGCACCATCGTAATCGGTGCGGTGGCAACCGCCTATTTTGCCGGCCTCGTGGTCGGCGCCCTGCGGGCCGGACGCGCGGTTCGCCGGGTCGGACATATCCGGGCCTTCGCGGCGTTCGTCGCGCTGCTTTCGGCCAGCACGCTTGGCTATGCATTGTTCACCAATCCGCTGCTGTGGTCGGGGCTGCGCCTGATCGACGGCTTTTGTGTCGCCGGCGTTTTCGTCTGTCTGGAAAGCTGGCTCAACGAGCGCGCGGACGCGGCGACGCGCGGCAGTATTCTGGCCTCTTATATGGTGGCCCTGTATTGCGGGCAGGCGGTGGGGCAATTGCTGCTCGGTGCCAGCGGCGGATTGCAGACGGTGCCGTTTCAACTGGCGTCGATGCTGATATCGCTCGCGATCATTCCGTTGTGTCTGACGCGCACCTCGGCGCCGCCGCCGGCGGAAGCGACCGCCTTCGGGATCGGAACGCTGTTCGCCGGCTCCCCACTCGGCACCGTTGGTGCGGTGACCACCGGCCTGATGCTGGGTGCGTTCTACGGACTGGCTGCGGTGCAAGTGCGCCGCCTCGGCCTCGACCTGACGCAGACCGCCACTTTCATGACGGTGGTGATCCTGGGCGGCGTCGCCTTGCAGTGGCCGCTCGGACGGCTGTCCGATCGCTACGATCGTCGCGGCGTGATCGTTATCAGCTTCGCGGCGACGTTGGTCGTCAGCCTTGCGATTTCGCTGCTGGGCTCGCACGAGCCGCTGCTGCTGGCGTTCGGCGCCATGTTCGGCGGACTGAGCTTCGCGCTCTATCCGCTCTGCGTCGCCCACTGCAATGATCGCCTGCTCGCCGCGCAGCGTGTCGCCGCGAGCGGACGCCTTGTGCTGTTGTACTCCGTAGGCGCGGCGTTGGGGCCGCTCGGTGGTGCGTTGTTCATGACCGGCTGGAGCACGGGCGGCTTGTTCTTGTTCATCGCGCTGTGTGCCGGGGGCACGGCGGCATTCGGCCTCTGGCGGCAGAAGGCGGTACCGCCGGTGCCGGCTCCCGAGCAGCAGGATTTCCAGATTCTTCCGCGCACGACGCCGATCGCGTCGTTGCTTGATCCCAATACCCCCGACGCTCCGGCGCTCGAAGGACAACAACCGTGAACACATCGGCTTCCGTGTCTGCATCCGCCGTCGATTCCGCCACGCTGCATCGCGCGATCGCCGCATCCGCCATGGGCAACGCCACGGAATGGTTCGACTACGGTATCTATGCCTATGGCGTCACCTACATTTCCGCCGCATTGTTTCCTGGCGATGTCGGAGAGGCGGTGCTGTTCGCGTTGGCGACGTTTGCGATTTCGTTTCTGGTGCGGCCGCTGGGCGGCATCTTCTGGGGCTCGCTGGGCGATCGCCTCGGCCGTAAATCCGTGCTGGCGTTGACGATCCTGCTGATGTCGGGCGCTACCCTCGCCGTCGGCCTGATTCCGTCCTACGACAGCGTCGGATTCTGGGCGCCCTTGCTGTTGATCGTGCTGCGCATGGTGCAGGGCTTTTCCACTGGCGGCGAATATGGCGGCGCTGCGACCTTCATGGCCGAATACGCGCCGGACGCGCGGCGCGGCTTCTACGGGAGCTTTCTCGAATTCGGCACGCTCGCGGGCTTTTCGCTCGGCGCAGTGTTGATGTTGGCCTTCTCGCTACTGCTCGGGGACGATGCCATGCACGCCTGGGGATGGCGCATTCCGTTCTTCGTGGCCGCGCCGATGGGACTGATCGGCATGTATCTGCGCGCACGCATGGAGGACACGCCGGTGTTCCGGGCTCACGAAGCCGCGCGCGAGACGAAGCCGTCGCCGGGACTGGCCGCGCTGATGCGAAGGCACTGGCGTCCCATGCTGGTGGTCGGCGGACTTGTAGTGGCGCTCAACGTCGTCAACTACACGTTACTCAGCTATATGCCGACCTATCTGCAACGGCGCATCGGCTTGTCCGCGGACGAAGCGCTGGCGGTGCCGCTAGTCGGGATGTTGTTCATGATGCTGTTGCTGCCGTTCGCGGGGCGGCTTTCCGACCACATCGGACGGCGGCCGATGTGGCGTTTCTCGCTGATCGGACTGCTGCTGCTGGTGACGCCGCTCTACATGCTGATGGGCACCGGGTTGGTCGGGGCCTGCATCGGCTTCATTCTGCTCGGGCTGCTTTACGTGCCGCAGCTGGCGACGATATCCGCGACTTTTCCGGCGATGTTTCCGACCAGCGTGCGCTTCGCCGGTTTCGCCAGCGCTTACAATATCTCGACGTCGATTTTCGGCGGCACGGCGCCGGCCGTCAGCAGCGGGCTGATCACACTCACCGGCAACGAATTGATGCCGGCCTACTACATGATGGCGACGTGTCTGGTCGGGCTGGTGGCGCTGCACTTCATGCCGGAAACGGCGGGCCGCTCGCTCCACGAAGATCCGTTCGCGCAACCGTCGTCAGCGACCTCTCCCGGCGAAGCCCGCTTGCAACGCTGAAATATCCGTCGCTCCTCCCGACCTGCCCGCGGTTCGGGCAAGTCGGCCTGGTTACGTCCCTGACTACCGCGTGTAAACGAGGCTCGGCAGCCACGTCACGATCTGTGGGAAGATGATGCACAGGCTGACGCCGATCCACTGCAGAACCATGAACTGGATGGCGGCACGGAAAATCGTCGCCATGGTGATTTCCGGCGGCGCCACGCTCTTCAGGTAAAACAGGGAATACCCGAAGGGTGGACTGAGGAATGCCATCTGCATGTTCACCATGAAGATCACGCCGTACCACAGCGCGACGTCTTTCGAGGCGACGCCGGGCAGGCCGAGCAGGCCGTGCCACTCCAGCCCCTGCATGATCGGCAGGAAGATCGGAACGGTAAGCAGCAGAATGCCGACCCAGTCGATGAACATGCCAAGCACAAACAGAATCAGCATCATCAGCAGCAGGATGCCGTAGGGCGGAAGGCCGGTGCCGAGAATGCTGTTGGCGACGAATTCCTGACCGCCCTTGACGATAAAGAACCCGACGAACATCGTCGCGCCGAAGAAGATCCACATCACCATCGACGTGGCTTTCAGGGTCTGCATGGCCGCGTCCTGGATGTTGACCCAGTTCAGACGGCGATGCAGCGCGGCCACGAACAGGGCGCCGAAGGTGCCGATGCCGGCCGCTTCCACGGGCGTGGCGATACCCAGGAAAATCACGCCGAGCACGAGCAGGATCAGCAGGATCGGCGCAATGGTGTTTTTCAGCAGTCGCAGCTTCTCACGCCAATCGACGCGCTCTTCCGGCGGCAGAGCCGGGCCGAGGCTCGGATTGATATAGCAGCGCAGCGTGATGTAACCGACATAAAGACCGGACAGGAGAAATCCGGGAAAAATCGAACCGACCAGCAGTTCGCCGAGCGATTGCTGGGCGACGACGGCATAGACGATCGCCATCACCGAAGGCGGGATGAGAATTCCCAGCGTGCCGCCCGACAGCAGCGCGCCGCAGGCCAGTTTCGGGTCGTAGCCGCGCTTGAGCATGGCCGGGAGGGCGATCATGCCCATCGTTACTTCGGTGGCGCCGACCACGCCGACCATGGCCGCGAGCAGCGTGCAGGCGATAACGGTGGCGGAGGCGAGGCCGCCTTTCAGCGAGCCAAGCCACTTATAGATGGCGTCGAACAGTTCCTCGATGATTCCGGCTTTCTCCAGCACCGCCGCCATGAAAATGAACAGCGGCACGGCCGAGAGTTGATAGTCGGTCATGAACGGGAAGATGCGAGACGGCATCATGTTCAGAATCGCGGGCGTGCCGAACACGAACAAAAAGATGGTGGCAAGACTGCCTGTGCAGAACGCCATCGGCAGGCCGAGCGCCAACAGCGCGGCCAGCGAGCCGAACATCAGGACGGTGAGCCATGCGATATCGATCTCGAGACCCATGGTTCACGCCCTCGCTCTGGTCAGGATGATGATGTCTTTGATCAGCTTGGAGATACCCTGGAGCAGCAAAAGGCCGGCGCCGATGGGAATGGTCAGTTTGACGGGCCAGTATTGCACCGCCCATTCGGTGAAGGAGACTTCGCCGACGTTGATGGCGTCGGACGCGAACTTCCAGCCCGTCCACGCCATCGTGCCGATGAAGATAAAGAAGAAGATCGAGGTGATGATGTCGGCGATCGCTTTTCCGCGAACGGAGAACTGCGAATAGAAAACGTCCACCCGGACGTGCTGATCCTCCTTGTAGCCGTAGGCGCCCGACAGCATGTATTGCATCCCGAACATCAGGAACATGCTCTCGTGAACCCAGTTGGTGGGTGAGTTGAGAAAGTAGCGGGCCACGACCTCGTAGTAATAGGCGAATACCGAAAGCACCGCCCAATAGGCGACGAACTCGCCGACCCGATTGCTAAGACCGTCCAGCGCATCGGTCAGGCGGGTGTGAACGCGCCGCGTCGGATCCTCGCCCACGCCGATCGTTGTCACATCCGGGGGCACCAGTTCTGGCGGTGGCGGTCCTTCGGCCGCCTCGCGCGCGCGGACGCGGCGAACCAATCCGGGCAGCAGGACGCCATCGACCAGAAGCATGAGGGCAAGCAGGATGGCGAGGCCGTGAATCACGGTGCCGTTGGACTTCAGCTTGCCTTCGGCCGTTTCGAATTCCGATTTCGTTCTGGCTTCGGTCTCGCGCGCCGCCGTCACGCGGTTGGTTGCTTCGGGCGATAACGTTACGCCCGGCGAGGGCTCGATGCGGTGGAGCCGGGTGACGGCCGTTTCATGCGCAGCACGCAGACGCGAGACGTCCTCGCGATAATTGCGGTCGATGCCGTTGAAATAGAGAATCGCGATGACAACCGGCAGAAAGATCACGGCCAGGACGCTGCGGAGATAGATCCGATGCAGGCCGATGAAGCCTGCCGTGATCCAGAACAGGTAGGCCACGAATAACGACGGTCCCTGAGGTCGCGGCCGTTGTTGCTCGCGCCGTACCATGGCCATGGCGATGATGGGAAACAGAATGAGAGCGCCCCAATAGAACCAGTGAGGCAGCACAAAATTGATCTCGGGCATGTGGCTCCCCGGATGCGCCACGCGGGTCGCGACGAGGATCGCGCCTGGTAGCGTTGTTGTTTGTTGCGATGCGTCGGCGATGTCACCGCCGCTTCGTCAGCCGAAAGGATATCTCGAATTTCGTTTGGAAGCCGCCTGGTGATAAGGCGGCGCTGGCCTCATCCACCGCTATGTCGCAATGGTCCGGACATATCCGATGATGTGTTGAAGACAGCCGCCGAGCGTCCGACGCGCCGTCGGGATATCGCTGGCGCGTCGGACGCTTCCGCGTTGGTTAGAGATCGAGCTTCTGGCCCTGATACATTTCGGGCGTCACGTAGCCGAGGCTGGGCGACTCCATGATGTCGAGCTGGGCCTTGAACACCCGCGCGGCATCCTTGTCCTTGTTGGCCCACTTGAACCAGATCGGCACCGCGATGCGCTGGAATTTCTCAAGGTCCTCGGTCGGCAGACGGTTGATCTCGATGCCGGCCTTGGTGAACTTGTCCCAGGCTTCGATGTCGGCCTTCTGGATCGCGCCGAAATGATGCGCCGAGTAGGACTCGACCTCATTCTCGATCCACAGCTTCATTTTCGGCGAGAGCTTGTTCCAGACGTTCATGTTGACGACGAAGTCCATCAGGTCGACGGGCTGATAGATCGACTCGAGACCGACCGGTCCCATCCAGATGTACTTGGTCACCTGCTGGAAGCCGAGGTCCCAGTTCACCGCCGGGCCGGTGTAGTCCGCCGCGTCGACGGTACCCTTCTCCAGCGCCGAGAACACTTCGCCGCCGGGCAGCAGCGTCGTCCGGGCGCCCGCCGCCGCGAACCCTTCGGCGATCATGCCGCCGGGGACGCGCAGCTTCAGGCCCTTGAAGTCCTCGATCGAGCGGATCGGCTTCTTGGAGTGGATGATGTTCGGCCCGTGCTGAATGCGGCCGACCCAGTAGAGACCCTGCTTGGCGTAGATCTCGCGGGCCATCTGCACGCCGCCCTTGCCGTAGAAGAAGATGTCCCACTCGTGGGGGTAGCGCATACCCATCAGGTAGGACGACAGGAATGCCGTGGCCGGAATCTTGCCGACCCAGTAGACGCAGAACGAGTTCATCGCTTCGAGAACGCCATTCTTGACGCCATCGAGCAGTTCGAAGTCGCCGACGATTTCCTTCGCGGCATAGGGCTTGAATTCGAGTTCGCCGCCGGTCTTTTCCTTGATCGAATTGCACCAGGTCTTGAAGGTGTTGAGGCCGACACCGGCGGGCCACGAGGTCTGCACCTTCCAGGAAATGGTTTCGGCGGCTTCCGCGTTGCGGATGTAGGGCGCCGCGACGGCGGCGCCGGCTACGGCGGCTCCAGTCATGAAGTGGCGGCGGGATGTTTTCTCTTTCAGCATTTGTGAATCCTCCCCAGGACACGAATGTCTTTGATTTCGTTCAGACATCGCCCCAATTGCAATGAGGTCGACGGCCTGCGCGTGTTGGTATTGGTGTAATGCGCGCGCCGACATAGTTTAGGCAAAGTCTATCGGACGCCACAATCAACCGAAGACCCGGCCGCGTCATTCCGTCGCATTGGTCATTGGGATGATAGGCGCCGCCGCGACCGACTGCCGGAAGCTGGCTTCGGGTCCTTTTGCGGTCCGCGAGGCTCCTCTCTCCCGTCTGCCCGCATCTCATCCGCTTCGACGATCTGTTTCGACAGGCCAAAGGGCATCGGCTCGCTTCGCGCGAGTTCGCCGTTCCGCGACGTGCCGGAAGATTGTTTGACAGGACGCCGGCGGCCTTCTAGGCTCTTTGAATTCGGAATTCCGAATTCAAAGAGCTGCTCATGATCCCGCTCGACCAGGCGCCTAACCTTATTCATCAGGTCTACGGCCGAATACTGGATGCCATCGTCGATCGGTCGCTGCCGCCCGGCCATCGCATCCGGCAAAGCGAACTGGCGGAGCGGCTCGGTGTTTCGCGCCAGCCGGTCAGCCACGCATTGCATTTGTTGCATCAACAGGGGCTGGTGGCCGAGAACGGTCGCAAAGGCTTTCAGGTGACTCGGCTCGATCCGGTCCGGATTCGCCAGCTCTACGAAGTGCGCGGCGTCCTCGACGGCCTGTCGGCCCGCCTCGCGTCGCAGCGGATCAAGACTGATCCGTCGGGTCGCGCTGACTTGGAGCGTGCCTTGCAAGCCGGCCGCGATGCCGACGACAACACGTCGCTCGCGATGCTGATCGCCTGCGACGTCGATTTCCATCGCGCAATCTATCGGCTCTCCGGAAATCCCGTCATCGAGGAAACCGTCAGCACGCAATGGCCGCATATGCGTCGCTCGATGTCGACGGTGCTTGCCGAGCTCGACTATCGCGTCAGCGCATGGAGCGACCACGAAACCATCGCCGCCTGCATTCTGGCCGGCGACGCGGATGGCGCGGAAGCTGCCGCGCGGACCCACGCGGTCAAGGCCGGGCAATTCACCGAACAACGGTTAGCCACGACAAGTCGGGCCGCCTGAAGACGCTGCAACAATCACATACGAAACAGGGAAGGAAACCAGACATGAAACTGACACCAGAACAACTCCAGCATTTCAGTACCGAAGGCTGGTTGCTTCTGCCTGAGCTTTTCACCCCCGAAGAAGTCGACCTGCTGCGCCGCGAGGCCGTTGCGATCTACGATCAGCAGCGCCCCGAGGTCTGGCGCGAGAAGAGCGGCGCGCCGCGCACCGCGTTTGCCGCGCATCTCTACAATGAAGCGTTCGGACTGCTCGGCGCGCATCCACGCATGATCGATCCGATCGAGCAGGTGTTCGGCGAAAAGGTCTACATGCATCAATTCAAGATCAACGCCAAATCCGCCTTCACCGGCGACGTCTGGCAATGGCATCAGGACTACGGCACCTGGAAGCGCGATGACGGAATGCCTGAGCCGCGCGCGATGAACATCGCGATCTTCCTCGACGAAGTCATGCCGATCAATGGCCCGCTGATGCTGGTGCCGCGCAGCCAGACCGCGGGCGATCTCGAAGCCTCGCACGATCTCGCGACCACATCGTATCCGCTATGGACGCTCGACGAGGACACCGTCACGCGTCTCGTGGCGCAGGGTGGCATCGTCGCGCCCACCGGCAAGCCGGGCGGCATGTTGATGTTCCATGGCAATCTGGTGCACGGCTCCGCTGGCAACATCACGCCATATCCGCGCAAGATCGTCTATCTGACGTTGAACGCGGTTTCCAACTACATCCGCACGCCGACCAGGCCTGAATTCATCGCGCATCGGGACTTCGCCCCGATCCAGACCGTCGCCGACGACGCGCTGGTGCAACTCGCGCGACGGCCGCAACAAGCCGCGGAGTAATCCGCGCGACGTAGGTCGTGACCACCATGCCCGGCCATGCGCCGGGCATCCAGGTCTTCGACTTCCACCCCTTCGAGTTGCGCGCCCTCGACTTGCAGGTCTTGGACTTGCAGGTCTTCGACTTTCGCAACTTTGACTCTTGCCACGCGAAAGTGAGAAATAGCCGGACCAAGCCGCCGTCTCGCGCGGCGAGCCGGTCTCGCCGACCCCCGTTGAAAACCACGATACGCCTGGATCGATTCCATGAATCTTCATCACCTTCTCAATGCCCGCCACGCAGCGGGCAAGCCGGTTCGGGTTGTCCTGATCGGCGCCGGCAAGTTCGGCTCGATGTTTCTCGCGCAGGTCCCGCATACGCCGGGGCTCGAGGTTGCCGCCATCGTCGATCTCGATCCGGAGCGCGCGCGCGAAGCTTGCCGCACGGTGGGATGGGATCGCGCGCGGATCGATGCGACGACGTTCACGACCGACGGCATGGCGGCAATCAAGGACGGTGCGATCGAAGTCGTCGTCGAAGCGACCGGCAATCCCGCGGTCGGAATTCGTCATGCCCGCGCGGCAATCGCGGCCGGCAAGCACATCGTCATGGTCAACGTCGAAGCCGACGTTCTGGCCGGACCGCTGTTGGCCGAAGAAGCGCGCGCCGCCGGCGTGGTGTACTCGCTGGCTTACGGCGATCAGCCGGCGCTGACCGCCGAAATGGTGGACTGGGCGCGCGCCACCGGCTTCAAGGTCGTTGCCGCCGGCAAGGGCACGAAATATCTGCCGATCTATCACGATGTCACGCCGAAGGATGTCTGGCAGCATTACGGTCTCACCGCCGACGAAGCGCAGTCCGCCGGCATGAACCCGCAGATGTTCAATTCCTTTCTCGACGGCACCAAGTCGGCCATCGAGATGGCTGCGATCGCCAACGCCACCGGCCTTGATGTCCCGGAAGCGGGGTTGAAGTTTCCGCCGTGCGGCGTCGATGATCTGCCGCATGTCATGCGGCCGCGCGATCAGGGCGGCGTGTTGGACCGGCCCGGCATGGTCGAGGTGGTGTCATCGGTGGAGCGCGACGGCCGGCCGGTGTTTCGCGACCTGCGCTGGGGCGTTTATGTCGTGCTCGAGGCGCCGAACGATTACGCCGCCGACTGCTTCAGGCAATACGGATTGAAGACCGACGCCAGCGGACGATACGCTGCGATGTACAAGCCCTATCATCTCATCGGGCTGGAACTGAACATTTCCGTTCTGTCCGCGGCGCTGCGCGGCGAGCCCACCGGTCAACCGCGCGGCTTTCGCGGCGATGTCGCCGCCGTCGCCAAGCGCGATCTCAGGGCGGGCGACATGCTCGACGGCGAGGGCGGCTATACGGTGTGGGGCAAGCTGATGCCGGCGCGCGACAGTCTCAAGGTCGGCGCGCTGCCCATCGGCCTCGCGCATGGCGTCAAACTCACGCGTGATATTCCGCACGGTGGCGTCGTCACCTGGAACGATGTGCAGATCGATACATCGAACGACACGGTGGCAACGCGCCGCGCCATGGAAGCGAAATTCGCAAACGCCAACGCGTCATAGCGTTCGCCGTGACGACGAGGCGCCTTCGCGGGATGGCTCGTCGATCCGCTCCAGTCTGTTTCAACTGCGTTGAACTCAGACTCGTCGTTTATCTTTTTATTCGCGCATGATCTTCACCAAAACCGGTATCTTTTCGGGATCATGTTCGATTAACGCGACGCCATGAAGTTGCGCCAGCCGCCGAATTCGGAAATATCGCGCGCGCCGACGACGCCCTCGGCCTCGACGATAAATCCTTTCGGTGTGGTGCCGTCGGCAAGCGACGTGGTGCCGATACCGAGTGGCGCGGGCACGCCGGCCATGAAACTGCCCAGCGCCTCCGGCGTCAACGCCCAGACTTCGGTCGCAATCGCGAAGCCGGTGCCGGCGGCGATCCGCATCAAACCGGGTCGGAAGGGCGGCCCGCCGGCAAGCGCGAACAGCCGATAGTCGGCGGTGGTCGGTCCCGCGCGCAGGAAGCGAGCGCCACGGCTGGTCAGTTCGGGATTGAGCGGCATACCGGACAGGTGCGCGCCGACCACCGCAAGTTCGATCTCGCCGGGCACGGCCGTCGCGGGCCGCGACGGCTCCGGCGGGAGTGCTGCTCCGGTCGCACCGATCGAAACACCGGCGAGTGCGTGCAGGCGCGCCCCGAGAGCGGCGAGCAGGCCATCCTGTCCGCGCGGCGCGATCAGCGTTACGCCGGACGGGAAGCCGTCGCCGCGAAACCGCGACGGCACCGCGAGCGCACAGAGATCGAGCAGATTGACGAAATTGGTGTAAGTGCCGAGTTCGCTGTTCGGCCCGATCGGATCGGCGTCGAGATCGGCGAGGGTGCGCGGCCGGGGAAATGTCGGCACCACCAGCACGTCGATGCTCTCCCATAGGGCTTCCGCCTTGCGCCGCAGATCGGCGAGCTTGTAGAGCCCATCGAAGGCGTCGGCCGCACTGTAGTTCGTCGCCGCCGAAATGATCTTCAAGGTGGTCGGATGAAGGTCGTCCGGCGCGCGTGCGATGAGATCCCGCACGGCATGGTATCGCTCGGCGACCCATGGACCGCTGTAGAGCAGGGCCGCAACCGCAAACAGCGGCGACATATCGATCGATGTCGTTCCTTCGGCATCGACGATCGTTGCGAGATCGCCGAGCGCCGCGTCGAACGCAGCTTCCGACAGCGTATCACCGCCGAACGTGCGGCTCGCCGTATCGGGGACGCCCACGCGCAGTCCCGATGGTAAGGAGCCCGGTCTCGCCGGCACCGAAAGCGACCGCGAAAAACTGTCGCCCGCGTCATAGGCCTGGATGACGCGATAGACCGTATCGGCATCCTCGACCGAGCCGGCAAACACCGAGAGGGTATCCAGCGTGCGGCAGGCCGGCACCACGCCGCGCGCCGAGACGCTGCCCAAAGACGGCTTGAGGCCGACGATGTTGTTGAGCGCCGCCGGCACCCGGCCGGAGCCGGCGGTGTCGGTCCCGATGGCGAAGGTGACGAGGCCGTGAGCGACGGCGACCGCGGAGCCGCTGCTGGAGCCGCCCGGCACATAAGCCGGATCGCAGGCGTTTCGCGGCACGGGAAACGGTGTCCGCACGCCGACGAGGCCGGTGGCGAACTGATCGAGACTGGCTTTGCCGATCATCACCGCGCCGGCGTCGATAAGGCGCTGCACGGCGAATGCGGTCTCGGTCGGCGTATGGGTGAAGGCGGGGCAGGCGGCAGTGGTCGGCACGCCGGCGACATCCACATTGTCCTTGACCGCGAACGGAACGCCCCACAGCGGCTTCGTCACCGGATCGAACGCGCCGAGCGCTTTCGCAGCGTTCGCGACATCCTGTTCGGAGAGCAGGGTGATGAAAATTCCGGGATCGTTGACGGCGGCGATCCGCGCGTAGAGCGCGGCGATGACATCGGCGGGGGTGCCGCCGCCCGCATAGAACTCATGCAGGGCGGCGCGGGTCGGAAAAGCAGGCAAGGTCATGCGTTCGTGAACTCAGGCAGGTTCGATAACCAGCAGGCGATCGCCAGTGGTGACGGGACGTCCGGGACGACAATACAGCGTGCGCACCGTGCCGGCGAGCGGGGCGATGACGCTCAGCTCCGTCTTCATCGCCTCGAGAATGACGATGGGGGTGCCGGCCTCGATCGACTGTCCTTCTTCCACCAGCACCTTCCAGACGTTGCCATGGATGTCCGAGGAGACCAGGTGACCGTCAATCTCGGTGTCGTCCTCGACGATCTCGTCCTCCATCTGGATGGCGGCGCTGTCGTCGGCCTGCCAGCGCGAGACTTCGGCGCGGAAGGCTTCCTGCTGGCGCGCGTGGAAGCTGGAAATCGAGTCGGCCTCCCGCGCGAGAAAGGCGAGATAGGCGCCGAGATCGAAAATTTCCTCCTCGATGCGGATCGATGCATGGCCTTCGCGAAAATCCTGGCGCAGCCGCGTCAGTTCGTCTTCGCTCACCGGGTAAAACCGCACCTGATCGAAGAAGCGCAACAGCCACGGCTCGCCCGGCGCGAACACCGGATTTTTCAGGAACTTGTTCCAGATCGGCAGCGTGCGGCCGACGAGCTGGTAACCGCCGGGACTGTCCATGCCATAGATGCACATGTAGACACCGCCGATGCCGACCGTGCCTTCGGCGGTGAATGTGCGCGCGGGATTATACTTCGATGTCAGCAGGCGATGGCGCGGATCGACCGGGACCGCGCACGGAGCGCCGAGATAGACGTCGCCGAGCCCCAGCACCATGTAACTGGCGTTGAAGATGATATCGCTGACCTCGTCGCGGCTTTCGAGGCCGTTGATGCGCTGGATGAAGTCGACGTTGTTCGGCAACCACGGCGCGTTGCCGCGCACCGTCTCGCGATAACGTGTGACGGCATCGAGCGTCGCGGAATCCTCAAACGCCATCGGCAGATAAAGGACGCGGGTCGGCACCTTCATGCTTTCGACCGGCGGCAGCCGTTCTTCGGCCGCAAGCAGCGCATCGAGCAGGGCGCTCTGGTGGATTGCGCGGCTGTCGTAGTTGATCTGAAGCGAACGCACGCCCGGCGACAGTTCCAGAATGCCGGCGATCGGGTTGGCTTTGAGCTCCTCCATCAACGCGTGAACGCGGAAGCGATAGCGCAGGTCCAGTTCGTTGGGGCCGTACTCCAGCAGGATGTAGCGGTCGCCGGCCTGACGATAGGCCACCGCCGGGCGGTCGCCTTTCGGCGGCAGGGCCGCGATCACCGTTGCGGAAACCGTATCGGTCGGCGTCAACAACGGCTTGACGACCGACGGCGCGGCCACCACCGGCGCGAGGTTGGCGATCGCGAGGTCCTGCGCCTTTTCGCGCGCGAGCGCATCGTCGAAGGTGATCGGTCGAAAGCGGATGCGGTCGCCCGGCTTTGCCTGACCGACTTTCCACAATTCGGACTTGGCGATGGTGACGGGACAGACGAAGCCGCCGAGACTCGGACCGTCGCGGGTCAGGATCACCGGCATGTCACCGGTGAAATTCACCGAACCGATGGCGTATTCGCAATCGTGGATGTTCGATGGGTGCAGTCCGGCCTCGCCGCCGTCGCTGCGGGTCCAGGTCGGTTTTGGGCCGAGCAGGCGGATGCCGAGCCGGTTCGAATTGTAGTGCACCTCCCAGTCGGTGGCGAAGAACGTCTCGATCGCCTCGGTCGTGAAGAAATCCGGTGCTCCGTGCGGGCCGTAAAGAACGCCGACATCCCAGGTATCGGCATAGGTCGGGATCAGCGTGGCGGGCGCCGCGCCGCTGTCCGGGGCATCTTCGGAACGCGTGCCGAGCGGCAGCAGGTCGCCGACGCGCAGCGTGCGGCCGGCATGGCCGCCGAACTGGCCGAGCACGAAGGTCGAGCGGCTGCCCAGATAAAGCGGCACGTCGAAGCCGCCTTGCACGGCGACGTAGGTGCGGCAGCCGGATGTGGCGCGACCGACCGCCAGCGTCTGCCCGGCCCGCACCTCAATTGGCGACCACCATGTCACGGGCTTGCCGTCGAGGGTCGCCTCGGCGTTGGCGCCAGCGAGTGCGATCACGGTGTCGGTATGGAATTTCAGCGTCGGACCCGCCAGCGTGCATTCGATGCCGGCGGCGCTATCGTCGTTGCCGACGATGCGATTGGCGAGGCGGAACGCATAGTCGTCCATGGGGCCCGACGGCGGCACGCCGACGTCCCAGTGACCGACGCGGCCGGGATAGTCCTGGATCGTGGTGTAGGTGCCGGGCAGCATCACCTCGACCGCGTTGGGACGGAATGCGAAGCGCGACAGCGCGCGGGTTGAAACCTTGCCGGCTGCGAAGTCGTCCCACGCGATGATCTGGCGCAGGTAATCGAGGTTGGTCGCGATTCCGGACAGACGCGTCGTGGCCAGCGCTGTGCGCATCCGTGCGATGGCGTCCGCGCGGTCGGTGCCGTAAACGATCAGCTTGGCCAGCATCGGGTCGTAATAGGACGACACATCGGTGCCGGTCGCGACCCAGCCGTCGACGCGGGCATCGTCTGGAAACGTCACTTCAGTGAGCACGCCGGGCGACGGCTGAAAATCGTGGGCCGGATCTTCGGCGTAGATGCGCACCTCGATGGACGCGCCCTTCGGTTCGGGCCGTGTCGCAAGGTCCGGCGGATCGCCGGCGGCGGTGCGCAACATCCATTCGACGAGATCGACGCCGAGCACATTCTCGGTGACGGGGTGCTCGACCTGCAGTCGTGTATTCACTTCCAGAAAATAGAAAGCGTCGCGCGAGCGATCGTAGATGAACTCGACGGTGCCGGCGGATCGGTAGCCGACGGCATCCCCGAGCTGTTCGGCGGCGGCGAGCATTTTCGCCCGCGTCGCGGCGGGAAAATCCGGGGCCGGCGTTTCCTCGACGACCTTCTGATTGCGGCGCTGAAGCGAGCAGTCGCGTTCGCCGAGCGCGGCGACCTTGCCGCGCCCGTCGCCGAAGATCTGCACCTCGACATGGCGTGCATCGTCGATGCAGCGTTCGAGAAAGACGCCGGAATCCTTGAAGAAGTTTTGTGCCAGCCGCTGCACGGTCTCGAATGCGCTGGTCAACTCCTCCGGCGAACCGCAACGGGTGAGGCCGATGCCGCCGCCGCCGGCCGTGGATTTCAGCATCACCGGATAGCCGATCCGCTCAGCGGCGCCGATCGCTTCGTCAAGACTTTTCAGCAGTGGCGTGCCGGGCACCAGCGGCACGCCCGCGCTTTCGGCAATCTTGCGCGATGCATGTTTGAGGCCGAAGCGGCGGATCTGGTCCGGCGTCGGGCCAACAAAGGCGATGCCGGCGGCCTCGCACTGTTCGGCGAACTCCGCATTCTCGGCGAGGAAGCCGTAACCCGGAATGATGGCGTCCGCGCCGTTCGCCTTTGCCGCCCCGATGATCAGGTCGCCCCGAAGATAGGTCTCCGCTGCCGACGTGCCGGGCAGATGGACCGCCACGTCGGCAAGCGCGACATGCGGGCTGCTGCGATCGGGATCGGAATAGACGGCGATACTGCGGATCCCCATCCGGCGCAGCGTACGCAGGATGCGAACGGCGATCTCGCCGCGATTTGCGATCAGGACGGTGTTCAGTCGGGACATACGAAGACGCTCTCCAGCAATGGCGGGGCCGCGCGACGCTTTCGACAGCGCGCATCGTCGCGACCAACTGGCGTGAGCAAGCTTCGTACCAACTGGAGAATGTCGGTCGAAACGCCGGAAAACCCGTCAGATTCAACCAGTCCACGTCACGGCGACGGCGTGCGGAGACTCACCGTCGCCGATCAATCGGACGATCTGCCTATCGATTGAGCTTGGTGCGTGCGGCGTGGGCAGCAGGGAGGCGATTTTTCGAGCGCGGACCGGTGCGTCGCTACAAAGCCATCTGGCGACCGATTTCCGCGGGATCCAGCGCGGCGCGGTCGCAGGTGAACTTCACCGTGCCGCGATCCATCACGATGAAATCGTCGCCAAGCTCGCAGGCGAAGTCGAGATACTGCTCGACCAGAACGATCGCGATATCGCCGCGCATCCGCAGGTAGCTGATGGCGCGGCCGATGTCCTTGATGATGGACGGTTGAATACCTTCAGTCGGTTCATCCAGCAGCAGCAGTTTCGGACGCATCACCAGCGCGCGGCCGATGGCGAGTTGCTGTTGCTGACCGCCGGAGAGATCGCCGCCGCGTCGGCCCAGCATCGATTGCAGCACCGGAAACAACGAGAATACGTCGTCCGGGATGCTGCGGTCGCGTCGTGGCAGCGGCGCGAAACCGGTGCGCAGATTCTCCTCCACCGTGAGCAGCGGGAAAATCTCGCGGCCTTGCGGCACCAGCGACATGCCGCGACGCGCGCGCTCATACGGCTTGAGCGCCGACACGTCGCCGCCGTCGAACGTGATGGTACCGCCGGAGATCGGCTGCTGGCCGACCAGGGCCCGCAACAGGCTGGTCTTGCCGACGCCGTTGCGGCCAAGCACGCAGGTCACCTTGCCCGGCGTTGCGGCGAGCGAGACTCCGCGCAGCACTTGCGCGGCGCCATAAGAGAGCGTGATGTTGTCGATAGCAAGCATAGGTCAGCGTCCCAGATAAACTTCGACGACGCGCTCGTTCTCGGAAACCTGGTCAATCGAGCCTTCCGCCAGCACCGAGCCTTCATGGAGGCAGGTGACCTTGACGCCGAGCTCGCGCACGAAGGTCATGTCATGCTCGACCACGATTACCGTCTTGTCGCGATTGATTGTCTTGAGCAATTCTGCCGTCTGGTGCGTCTCCACATCGGTCATGCCCGCGACCGGTTCGTCCACTAGAAGCAGTTTCGGATTCTGCGCGAGCAACATGCCGATCTCCAGCCATTGCTTCTGGCCGTGCGACAGGCTGCCGGCGAGCGCGTGGCGGGAATCCTTGAGGCGAATGGTTTCGAGGATTTCGTCGATGCGCTCGGCGCCGGACGCTTTCGGCCGCCAGAACAGGGTTGCGTTGACGCGGCGATCGTCCCGCAAAGCCAGCAGCAGGTTGTCGTCGACGCTCTGGCTTTCGAACACCGTGGGCTTCTGGAATTTGCGGCCGATGCCGAGTTCGGCGATCTCGGCTTCGTCCAGCCGGGTGAGGTCGGTGCGGCCGTCGAATAGCACGTCGCCTTCGTCGGGCCGGGTCTTGCCGGTGATGATATCCATCATCGTGGTCTTGCCCGCGCCATTCGGGCCGATGATGGCGCGCATCTCGCCCGGCGCGATGGTCAACGACAGATTGTTGATGGCATGGAAGCCATCGAACGAGACGTGCACGCCATCGAGATAAAGAAGCGCGGAGGTTCTGCGGCTGTCGGCTGCGATCATGGCTCACTCCGCCATATGAGGCTTGACGGCATCGTCGGCGAAATAGGCCGGATCTTCCGCGTTGTTGGTCGAAGGGGCGTTCGCGCCGCGCCGCGCGACACGGTTATCCCACCATGCGTAGAACGTGCCAAGCAGGCCCTTCGGCAACAGCAGCGTGACGAACACGAACAACGCACCGAGAAGGAATAACCAGTAGGGAGCCAGTGCGCCGGAAGTGAACATCGTCTTGGCGTAGTTCACCGCGAACGCGCCGAGCGCGGCGCCGATCAGAGTGCCGCGGCCCCCGACCGCAACCCATATCACCGCTTCGATGGAATTGCCCGGGGCGAATTCGCTGGGATTGATGATGCCGACCTGCGGCACGTAGAGCGCGCCGGCGACGCCGGCCAGGCAGGCCGACAGTGTGAAGACGAACAGCTTGTAGGACTCGACGCGATAGCCCAGGAAGCGGGTACGCGATTCTGCGTCGCGGATCGCCAGCAGGACCTTCCCCAGCTTGGAGTTCACGACCGAACGGCAGATCAGGAAGCCGAGCGCCAGCGCCAGACAGCTCGCCGCGAACAACGCCGCCCGTGTACCGTCTGCCTGCAGGCTGAAGCCGAGAATATCCTTGAAGTCGGTCAGGCCGTTGTTGCCGCCGAAGCCGAAATCATTGCGGAAGAAAGCAAGCAGCAGCGCATAGGTCATCGCCTGGGTGATGATTGAAAAGTAGACGCCGGTGACGCGCGAACGAAATGCCAGCCAGCCGAAGCAGAAGGCGAGCAGGCCTGGCACCAGCAGCACCATGATCGCCGCGAACCAGAACATGTCGAAGCCCTGCCAATACCACGGCAGCGATTTCCAGTTCAGGAATACCATGAAGTCGGGGAGGATCGGATTGGCGTAGACGCCGCGCGGACCGATCTGTCGCATCAGATACATGCCCATCGCATAGCCGCCGAGCGCGAAGAACGCGCCGTGGCCCAGCGACAGGATTCCGCAATAACCCCACACTAAATCGATCGAGAGCGCGAGGATGGCGTAGCAGACATACTTGCCGAACAGCGAGATGAGATAGGTCGGTACATGCAGCGGTGATGAGTCCGGCAGCAACAGGTTCAGCAGCGGCAGCAGAATTCCCGCCGCCGCGACGACGGCGAGAAAGACCGTGGCGCTGCGTTCCAGCTTTTGCGTGAGAGGAAACGCCGTCATGCTTCCACCGCCCGTCCCTTGAGCGCGAACAGGCCGCGCGGGCGCTTCTGGATGAACAGGATGATGAGGACGAGGATCGCGATCTTGCCGAGCACCGCGCCGGCGAACGGCTCGAGGAATTTGTTGGCGATGCCCAGCGAGAAGGCGCCGACCAGCGTTCCCCACAGATTGCCGACGCCGCCGAATACCACGACCATGAAGGAATCGATGATGTAGCTCTGACCGAGGTTGGGCGAGACGTTGTCGATCTGCGACAGCGCCACGCCGGCGATGCCAGCGATTCCGGAACCAAGGCCGAACGTCAGCGCGTCGATGCGCGCCGTGGCGATTCCCATCGACGCCGCCATGCGCCGGTTCTGCGTCACCGCGCGCATTTCCAGACCGAGGCGCGTGAAGCGCAGGACGGCAAGCAGCACGACGAAGATCGCGAGCGCGAAGCAAAGGATCCATAGACGGTTATAGGTAATGCTGATCTGGCCGAGATCGAACGCGCCGCTCATCCACGATGGATTACCGACTTCGCGGTTGTTGGGGCCGAAGGCGGTGCGCACCGCCTGTTGCAGGATCAGCGAAAGCCCCCACGTCGCCAGCAGCGTTTCCAGCGGCCGGCCATAGAGAAAGCGGATGACGGTGCGCTCGATCAGAATTCCGATCATCGCCGCCACCAGGAAGGCGAGCGGCAGCGCGATCAACAGCGAATAGTCGAACATCGAGGGATACGACGTGCGGATGATGTCCTGCACCACGAAGGTGGTGTAGGCGCCGATCATCACCATCTCGCCATGAGCCATGTTGATGACGCCCATCACACCGAAGGTGATGGCAAGGCCGATCGCTGCCAGCAGCAGCACCGAACCGAGCGACAGGCCGTACCAGGCGTCCTGAACCATCGACCACAGCGCGAGGCGGCTCTTGATGGTGGCCATGGCGCTGTTGGCGCTCTCTGCCACCGCGCGCGGCACGTCGCCGGGGAGACTTGAGAGCAGCGCCAGCGCATCCTGATCGCCGCGCGCTTTCACGGTGGCGACGGCGGCAAGCTTGTCGGCTTCACTGGCGTCGGGCTTGAACAGCACGATTGCCGCCCGCGCGGCATTCAACGCGGATTTCGCGGCGGAATTGGTTTCCTTTTGCAGCGCCGCTTCGACCATAGGCAGCGCGGCGGGATCGCGGCTCTTGTAGACGGCCTGCGCCGCGGCGATACGCGTGGCGGGATCGGGGGAGAGCAAGGTCAGGCTGCCGAGCGCCGCCTCGACGCGGCGACGCAGCCGGTTGTTGAGGCGGACAACGTTGGCCTCCGCCGGCATGGTTGCCGGCTCACCTGTGACGGCATTCACCGTCTTGCCCGCTTCATCCTTGATGAAGACGGCCTTGCTCGCCTCGTCGGCAAACAGCCGGCCGTCCTGCAGCGCCTTGACGATGGCGAGCGCTCGCGGATGGCCGCTGGTTTCAAGCTCGCCGACGGCCGTGGCGGAATCGGAAAAGCTGCCGGCGGCGAACAGCGCCACGGCATCTTCGAACGGCGCGGCAGTGGCGGGCGATGGAGTCGTCAGCGCAACAGTCGCGACGACGAGCGCGGCAAGCAACCATCGCGCACGCGAGATCAAGCGCGAACGCGGTCGCGATGAGAGAGAGGAGCAAAGGGACACGGCGCGGGACCTTGAATCAGCAGGGATAAGGAAGGCGGCGGAGAGTTCACGCCGCCGCCTTCCGTTGTCAGAGGCGAGGGCTCAGGACGACTGGCCGCCGCACTTCTTGGTCACCTTGTTGTAGTTGCCGCACTTCAGCGTCACCCAGTCGGATTCGAGATCCTTGGAGCCAGGCAGGTAGTCGGACCACGCATCGCCCGGCACCAGCTTGGCCTTCTTCGGGTCGTCCGGCGAGACGACGTTGAACTGGCCGTCGGCCTGGATCTCGCCGATGAACACCGGCTTGGTGATGTGGTGGTTCGGCAGCATCTCGGACACGCCGCCGGTGAGGTTGGCCTGCTTGATGCCGGGCAACGCCGCGATCACCTTGTCCGGATCGAACGACTTCGCCTTCTCCACCGCCTTCACCCACATGTTGAAGCCGATGTAGTGGGCTTCCATCGGGTCGTTGGTGGTGCGCTTCGGGTTCTTGGTGAAGGCGTGCCACTCCTTGATGAAGGCCTTGTTTTCCGGGGTGTTGATCGATTCGAAATAGTTCCAGGCGGCGAGATGGCCGACCAACGGCTTGGTGTCGATGCCGGCGAGTTCTTCTTCACCGACCGAGAAGGCAACCACCGGAATGTCGGTCGCCTTGATGCCCTGGTTGCCCAGTTCCTTGTAGAAGGGCACGTTGGCGTCGCCGTTGATGGTGGAAACCACGGCGGTCTTCTTGCCGGCGGAGCCGAAGGTCTTGATCTTCGACACCTCGGTCTGCCAGTCGGAGAATCCGAACGGGGTGTAGTTGACGAGAATGTCTTCGGCCGGCACGCCCTTCGACTTCAGATAGGCTTCGAGAATCTTGTTGGTGGTGCGCGGATAGACATAGTCGGTGCCTTCCAGCACCCAGCGCTTCACCTTCTCTTCCTTCATCAGGTAATCGACGGCGGGAATCGCCTGCTGGTTCGGCGCGGCGCCCGTGTAGAATACGTTGCGCTCGCTTTCTTCGCCTTCGTATTGCACCGGATAGAACAGGATCGAATCCAGTTCCTTGAACACCGGCAGCACCGACTTGCGCGACACCGAGGTCCAGCAACCGAACACGACGCTGACCTTGTCCTTGGTGATGAGTTCGCGCGCTTTCTCGGCGAACAGCGGCCAGTTGGAAGCCGGATCGACCACGACGGCCTCCAGCTTCTTGCCGAGCACGCCGCCTTTCTTGTTCTGCTCGTCGATCAGCATCAGCATCGCGTCCTTCAGCGTGGTTTCGCTGATGGCCATGGTGCCGGAAAGCGAATGCAGGATGCCGATCTTGATGGTGTCGTCCGCAGCGTGGGCGGTGCCGAAGGTCGAAAGACCGAGCAACAGACCGGAAGCTGCCGCCAGCCAGCCTCGTCGGCTCAATGGCGCAGATAGAAGTGACTTTGTGGAAAATGTCATGAAGTTCTCCCTCACCCGTGGAAGACGCGACAGAAAACGTCTGGCCGTCTGAGGTGGGGTATGCGAGAAGCGTGCCAGCGATTAAGGATGCGTCAACTATTTGAGGCAACAGAACAAATCGCACTCACGGGCGCTGCCGGCAAAGGCGGCAAGCATCCGCTATTGAGTAATTTATAGGCGACAGGTCGACTGTTTTTGTCTTATTTTTAATCAATGGTAGAGACTGCTCATTAATGCGCCACCTCCAGGAAATTTGGCGGGAGGTTTGAGCCTTTCAATTTTGTTGAGTGACGTTTGGCCACGTCCTGATGCTCCGTTGCGTCGTGCGACACCGTCGCCTACCGACACGGATCAAAGCCTCGGCTTTCCTCGGTTGGGCGGGCGCGAGGGCTGCAAAGAGAGCGCTTCGGATTCCAGGCACTGGCTGTTATGGTTGACACAGTGCCCCGGCCGCATGTTAATTGGTCGATCAACTAATTAATCATTTAACTAAGGCGAGATGACGGACCAAGTGGAACGGGTGCGCCTGATGCGGGGCAGCCAGAAACATTCCAAGTCCCATGCCCCGTTCGATTCGCGTGTCGCCCGCCGACCAAATCGGGAGCGCTGCCGACGCGATCGGCCGCAACGATTTCCTGCGCCGCGCGAAGCGGCCGCGATCGTTCCTCGCTTCGCTTTCATCCCACGATAACCTGCAACACGAAGGAAAACGCATGTCTGACGCATACATCATCGACGCCGTTCGTACGCCGCGCGGCATCGGCAAGCCGGGCAAGGGCGCGCTGTCGCATCTGCATCCGCAGAACCTCGCCTCGACCGTGCTGAAAGCGATCAAGGAGCGCAATCACCTCGACACCTCGACCGTCGATGACATCATCTGGTCGACCTCGACGCAGGAAGGCAAGCAGGGCGGCGATCTCGGCCGCATGTCGGCGCTCGCCGCCGGCTACGATATCAAGGCCAGCGGCACCACGCTGGATCGCTTCTGCGGCGGCGGCATCACCTCGGTCAATCTCGCGGCCGCGACCGTGATGTCGGGCATGGAAGATTGCGTCATCGCCGGCGGCACCGAGATGATGAGCTATCAGCAGGCGCTCGCCGCGGAGCGCGCCGCCGCCAAGATGGCGCCGCGCCTGATGGGTGCGGGCAATCAGCAGCTCGACGAAGTTCATCCGCAGTCGCATCAGGGCGTCTGCGGCGACGCCATCGCCGCCAAGGAAGGCATCAGCCGCGAGGCGGTGGACGCGCTGGCGCTGGTCAGCCAGCAGCGCGCCAAGAAGGCGATCGACGAAGGCCGCTTCGCCAAGTCGGTGGTGCCGGTGCTCAATCCGGACGGCAGCGTCGCGCTCGACCGCGAGGAATTCCCGCGTCCGGAAACCACCGCCGAGGGCCTTGCCTCGCTGAAGCCGAGCTTCGAGCAACTCGCCGACTACGACATGGGCGGCGGCGTCACCTTCAAGAAGCAGATCCAGCGCCGCTATCCGGACCTCGAATGGAAGGGCGTGCATCACGCCGGCAACAGCTCCGGCGTTGTCGACGGCGCAGCCGCGCTGCTGATTACCTCGAAGGACTATGCCGAGAAGCATGGCCTCAAGCCGCGCGCCCGCATCGTCGCCTATGCCAACCAGGGCGACGATCCGACGCTGATGCTCAACGCGCCGGTGCCGGCCGCGAAGAAAGTCCTTGAAAAGGCCGGCCTCACCACCAAGGACATCGACGTCTGGGAAATCAACGAAGCCTTCGCGGTGGTCGCCGAGAAGTTCATCCGCGACCTCAAGCTCGACCGCGAGAAGGTCAACATCAACGGCGGCGCGATCGCGCTCGGCCATCCGATCGGCGCCACCGGCTCGATCCTGATCGGTACCGCGCTCGACGAACTGGAGCGCAGCGGTGGCCGCTATGGCCTCGTCACCATGTGCGCCGCCGGCGGCATGGCTCCCGCCATCATTATCGAACGCATCTGAACGCAAAGGAATTTGACATCATGAAGCTTGATTCCTCAGTCGCCGCCGTTGTCACCGGCGGCGCCTCGGGCCTTGGCGCGGCCACCGCGCGGGCTCTCGCCGCCCATGGCGTGAAGGTCGCGCTGTTCGACTTCAACGAAGAGAAGGGCGAGGCCATCGCCAAGGAAATCGGCGGCGTATTCTGCAAGGTCGACGTCACCTCCGACGAGCAGGTCGACGCAGGCTTTGCCAAGGCGCGCGCGGCGCACGGTCAGGAACGCATCCTGATCAACTGCGCCGGTACCGGCAACGCAGTGAAGACCGCCGGTCGCGACAAGAAGACCGGCGAAGCGACGCACTTCCCGATCGATGCCTTCAACCGTATCATCCAGATCAACCTCGTCGGCACCTTCCGTTGCATCGCCAAGTCGGCGAAGGGGATGCTGTCGCTGGAGCCGCTGGAGCACGGCGAGCGCGGCGCCATCGTCAACACCGCATCGGTCGCGGCCGAAGACGGTCAGATGGGCCAGGCGGCCTATTCGGCCTCGAAAGCCGGCGTCGTCGGTTTGACGCTGCCGGTCGCGCGCGATCTGATGGGCGAAGGCATTCGCGTCAATACCATCCTGCCGGGCATCTTCAATACGCCGCTGTTGCAAGGCGCGCCGGAAAACGTCAAGGCGGCGCTGAGCGCCTCGGTGCCGTTCCCCAAGCGTCTCGGTATGCCAGAGGAATACGCGCATCTCGCGCTGACCATGATTACCAACGGCTACTTCAACGGCGAGGACGTCCGCCTCGACGGCGCCATCCGCATGGCGCCGCGCTAGGGCGGACGACTTCACGCATCATCGTCATACCCGGTCCTGGACCGGGCATGACGCGGTTGCAGCGGTTGTTTGCCGCTGCGGCGACGAACGGACGTCGGTCGTCCGGCGAGCCATCGATTGAAATCACAAATAGGGAGTCGAAACCAATGTCCGAGGAAAATCCGGTTCTCACTGAAGTTCGCGGTCCGGTCCTCATCGTCACCCTGAATCGCCCGGAAGCGAAGAACGCGGTCAATCTCGCGCTCGCAAAGAGCGTGGCGGTGGCGATGGACAAGCTCGATGCGGATGACAGCCTGACCGTCGGCATCGTTACCGGCGCGGGCGGCACCTTCTGCTCCGGTATGGATCTCAAGGGTTTCCTGAAGGGCGAACGTCCCTTCGTCGAAGGGCGCGGTTTCGCCGGCCTTGCCGAAGCACCGCCGAAGAAGCCGCTGATCGCGGCGGTAGATGGCTACGCGCTTGCGGGCGGCATGGAGATCGCCTTGTCCTGCGACATGATCGTTGCCAATCGCAACGCCAAGTTCGGCATTCCCGAGGTGAAGCGCGGCCTTGCCGCCGCCGCCGGCGGGTTGATCCGGATGCCGCGCCAGATGCCGTTCCGCGTGGCAATGGAATACGCCCTCACCGGCGAGTTCTTCGGCGCCGAACGCGCCTATGAGCTCGGCATCATCAACCGCCTGACCGACGGGCCCGCTTTGGACGGCGCGCTCGAACTCGCCAAAGCCATCGGCGCCAACGGCCCGATGGCGGTGAAGGCGTCCAAGCAGGTTGTCGTTCAGTCCCGCCTCTGGACCGAGGACGAGATGTGGAAGAAGCAGCAGGAAATCGTGGCGCCGGTTTTCACGTCCGAGGATGCCCGCGAGGGTGCGGCCGCCTTCGCCGAGAAGCGAGCGCCGAACTGGAAGGGTAAGTGAAATAGTCGATGCGCCGTTCCGCTTCGTACGGCCCGGCGACATAAAATCGAATGCGATCCGTCTCGCCGCGAGCGGATCGCGTTTCCTTGTGACAACCCCATTCGAGGAAAATCGATGCGTAACTTTACCGAAGATCAGGTCATTTTCCGCGAGGCGTACAGGAAGTTCCTGGCGAGCGAGATCACGCCGCACATGGAGGAGTGGCGCGAGGCTGGCATTGTCGATCGCGACGCCTTCAAGAAGGCTGGCGACCAGGGATTTCTGATGATCTGGCCGGACGCGAAGTATGGCGGGATGGGCGATACCGATTTCCGCTACGAGCAGATCATCATCGAGGAGACCGCGCGTTCCGGCTGCAAGGGGTGGTTCAACACGCTGCATAGTCGCCTGGTCGGTCCTTACTTTCAGCGCTTCGGGTCGGAAGAACAGCGCGAGCGCTTCCTTCCGAAGTGCGTGACGGGCGAGACCATTCTGGCCATCGCCATGACGGAGCCCGGGGCCGGCTCCGACCTCGCTGGAATGCGCACCACGGCCGAGGACAAGGGCGATCACTTCCTGCTCAACGGTTCGAAGACCTACATCTCCAATGGCATCAATTCGGACGTGGTGATCGTCGCGGCAAAGCTCGCGGGCGCCGAGAAAAAGCACGCCATGGTGCTGCTGATCGTCGAGCGTGGCATGGAGGGCTTCGAGCGCGGTCGCAACCTCAAGAAGATGGGAATGCCGGCGCAGGACACCGCCGAACTGTTCTTCAACAATGTGAAAGTGCCGAAGGAGAACGTACTTGGCGAGCCGGGCAAGGCCTTCTATTACCTGATGCAGGGGCTTGCCGAGGAACGGTTGATTTCAGCGGTTGGATGCATTTCCAACGCGCGCCGCGCGTTCGACATCACGCGCGACTACGTGATGGATCGCAAGCTGTTCGGCAAACCGCTCTCCGAGCAGCAGAACACCCAGTTCCGCATGGCGGAGATGGATGCCGAGATCGATCTGGTGCAGGTCTATGTCGATCACTGCGTCGCCGAGCACAATGCCGGGCGTCTGACCTCCAACATGGGCGCCAAGGCCAAGATGATGGCGTCCGAGGTGGAGTGGAAGATGCTCGATCTCGGCGTGCAGTTGCACGGCGGCGCCGGCTTCATGGACGAATATCCGATCAGCCGAATGTTCAGCGACGCCCGTGTCAACCGCATCCTTGCCGGCAGCTCGGAAGTGATGCGGCTTATTATCGGTCGCGATGTATTCTCGGACAACTACAAGAGCATTCTGGATTGAGGTGCGACTCGATCCGCGAATTCAGATCGAAAAGAAAAGCCCGGACAATGTCCGGGCTTTTCTGTTATTCGGCGTGTGAATTTCGCCGTCCTTGCGAGCATTCGGATCGGCGCTTCGCGCCGTCCGAGCACAGGCTTCGCGAAGCAATCCAGAAACTAGCAAGCAAGATCTGGATTGCTTCAGAGCTCACGCTCCTCGCAATGACGGCTTATGTCGGTCACGCCTGACTTCAGGCGCGGTTCAGCTCGTTGCGACCGACCACCATCCAGTGCACCTCGTCCGGACCGTCGGCGAAGCGCAGGTGACGCACGTCCATGTACATCTCGGCGAGCGGCGTCCAGTTCGAGATGCCGGTAGCGCCATGCATCTGGATCGCCTGGTCGATGATGCGGCAGGCGCGTTCGGGCACCATGGCCTTGACCATCGAGACCCACACGCGCGCTTCCTTGTTGCCGAGCACGTCCATCGCCTTGGCCGCCTTCAGCACCATCAGACGCATCGCCTCGATCTCGCAGCGGGCCTGCGCGATGATCTGCAGGTTGCCGCCGAGGTGCGCGATCTTCTTGCCGAACGCTTCGCGGGTGAGGCCGCGTTCGACCATGAGATCGAGTGCCTTCTCGGCCTTGCCGATGGTTCGCATACAGTGATGGATGCGGCCGGGACCCAGCCGAAGCTGCGAAATCTCGAAGCCGCGACCCTCGCCGAGCAGGATGTTCTCCTTTGGCACGCGCACATTGTTGAAGCGCATGTGCATGTGGCCGCGCGGCGCATGATCGTGGCCGAACACATGCATCGGTCCGATCACCTCGACGCCCGCCGTATCGACCGGCACCAGGATCTGCGACTGCTGCTTGCTCGGCGCAGCATCCGGGTTGGTCTTCACCATGACGATCAGGATCTTGCAGCGCGGATCGCCGAGGCCGGAGATGTAGTATTTCTCGCCGTTGATGACCCACTCGTCGCCGTCAAGGCGCGCCGTGGTTGAGACGTTCTTGGCATCCGACGATGCGACGTTGGGTTCGGTCATCACGTAGGCGGAGCGGATCTCGCCGTTCAGCAGCGGCTCCAGCCACTTCTTCTTCTGCTCCTTGGTGCCGACGCGCTCCAGCACCTCCATGTTGCCGGTGTCCGGCGCCGAGCAGTTCATCGATTCCGAACCGAGCGGATACTTGCCGAGTTCGGCGGCGATGAAAGCGTAGTCGAGGTTCGACAGACCTTCGCCGGTCTCCGAATCCGGCAGGAAGAAATTCCAGAGTCCTTCCGATTTCGCCTGGCCCTTGACCTTGGCGAGCAGTTCCAGCTGCTTGTCGGTGAAGCTCCAGCGGTCGGTTTTGCCCTTGCCTGCCGCCTCGTATTCCACCTGGATCGGCGCGACCGTCTCCTTCAGGAATTTCCTGACGTGGTCGTAAAGCGGGCGTGCCTTTTCCGACATGCGCAGGTCGTTGAGTTCGTCGTTCGGGTTGAGGCCGAAGCCCGTCGATGTCGTGGCGTGCATGTTCATGATACTCGATTTCCTCCGCATGAAATTTCAGGATGTGTGACGGGTTCGTTTGTCGCCGGTGAGACTGGAGTGCGCACTCCGGCTAGTCAATTCCTACGGCGTGCAACGGCACAATTTGATGAGCGCGTGCGTCGTTTCGCGCGCGTTCACTGTCGCCCGCTCGTTTTCGTTCGACGTGCGCGAGGGGCGAGCTGCGCAATCCGAAGACCGCCGTATGCGTTCAGGTGTCGCGGTGTCCGTTGCTTATTGTCGGTGCCAGCCGGAAGGTTCGGGGCTCGCACATCATGGAACCGACTCTGTCCGTGTATGAGGATTGAGGATCGCCTCACGCGCGATCGACATCCCGCCGGGCGGCACAATTTTGAAGGCCCGAGGAACAGCACAGGGGAAAAGGTACAGGGAGAGGCACAAGGATTTCTCAAGTCGAAAGAGACGACTCCAATCCCTGCGTTTCCCGCATCGCGGGCTGGTCGCTCGTGCGAGAGAGATTTGGCGAGGGGACAGGAGCGGCGTGAGGCGGTTCTGCTCGGTGTTTCAAGCCAATTGCCTGCGCCTGCCGGCCGGCCCCGTTTCGACAGGATCGACGGGTGCGAAATCGCTCCTGCCAGACTTGACAGGGGCAGCTTTTGTCCATCTAATAAACCGGACGAACGTCTTATTTATTAGGTGGCGACGCGACGCTACGGATGCCGCGAAAGATGGCCTGATTTCATGAGCAAGACTGCTTCGAATGCCGTGATCGTCGGTGGGGGGCAGGCGGGCGCGCAGTGCGCCATCTCGCTCCGGCAGCACGGCTGGCGGGGCGATATCGTGATGATCGCTGCGGAGGAGATGCTTCCTTATCAACGCCCGCCGCTGTCCAAGGCATTTCTCGCCGGCGATATAACCGCCGAGCGCCTTCTGCTCCGCGAGCAGACGTTTTACGACGCGCAGAATATCCGGATCCGAACGGGGGAGTCCGTCACCACGATCGATCGCAGGGACAACGTGGTGGCCACCAGCGAAGGCGAAGTCCTTGGATTCGCCAAGCTGTTTCTCGCCACAGGAACGCGGCCGCGCAAGCTTGCCGCGCCCGGTGCTCATCTCGACGGCGTCGGTTATCTTCGCGGTATCGAGGACGTCCGCCGTCTTCAACCCCGCTTTCAGTGCGCGTCAAAGCTGGTCGTTGTCGGCGGTGGTTATATCGGGCTCGAAGTCGCTGCGGTTGCGCGCAAGTGTGGGATGAACGTCACCGTTATCGAGGCTGGCGAAAGACTCTTGGGACGGGTAACGGGCGAGGTCGTCTCCGATTACTATGCTGCGTGTCATCGCGCGAAGGGCGTGGATGTTCGCCTCCGCACAACAGTTGTCGCCTTTGCGGGCGAACGCAAACTTGCCGCCGTGCGCTTGTCCAGCGGTGAGGAGCTGCCGTGTGATCTCGCGGTCATCGGCATCGGCGTCGACGCCAATGACGAGTTGGCGATGTATTCCGGCATCGACGTCGAGCCGGGGCAGGGGATTTTGGTCGACGAGGCGATGCGGACCAGCGATCCCGACATCTACGCGATGGGGGATTGCGCGCTGGTATGGAGCCCATTCGCCGGACGCCGGCAACGGATCGAATCCGTCGCGAATGCCATCGAGCAGGGGCGTATCGCCGCCGCTCACGCTGCCGGCGCGCCTCCACCCGCGGCCGCCGTGCCGTGGTTCTGGTCGGATCAATACGACGTGAAACTTCAGACCGCAGGGCTGTTGTCGAAGGGATACGATCAAACCGTTGTGCGCGGCGATCCCGCCGACGGTCGGTTTTCGGTCTTTTACCTGAAGGGGCGCACGCTCGTGGCTCTCGACGCCATCAACGCCGCCGCCGATTTCAACGTGGCCAAGCGGCTCATCGGGATGAAGGACGTTGCATTGGATCTCGACGCGATCGCCGATTCCGGCCGCGACGTGCGCGGATTGCTGCCGGCCTGAGGCACGAGGCGACGGAAAACGGCCATCTTTGGAATTATAAACCGGACAGACGTTTAAATATTGTAAGGTCATCCTCGGTGTTGTAGCCTCGGCCAGATTTGCGGGAGGACTAAGGTATGAATGTAGAGGTGCCGCGTCAGCAGTGGGCGAGCCTCATCGAGTCCGGCCGGGTCCACGGCTCGCTTTACAGCGATCCGGAGATATTCAGGATTGAACTGGAGAAGATCTGGTATCGCACTTGGGTCTACGTCGGCCACACCAGCGAAATTCCCAACCGCAACGACTTTGTCACCAAATCGATCGGTCCGATGCCGGTCCTGATGGTGCGGGATCGCGAAGGCGAGGTCCGGCTGCTGCTGAACCGTTGCCCGCATCGCGGCAACGCCGTCTGCGTGATCGAGAAGGGCAATCGCGCCTCGTTCACCTGTCCCTATCATTCATGGACATTCGCGAACGACGGTCGCCTGATGGGCTACGCCTTTCCTGACGGCTACGAAGGCACCGACAAATCGACGCTTGGGCTGAGCGCGGTGCCGCGCATCGCGATCTACAAGGGATTTGTCTTCGGCTGCATGGCTGCGGAAGGGCTGACGCTTGAGCAGTATCTGGGCGGCGCGCTCCGCGCGATCGACCAGCTTTGCGAAAATTCCCCGGAAGGCGAGATCGAACTGACCGCGGGCTTTCTTCGGCATCGAACGAAAGCCAACTGGAAGTTTATTCTCGAGAACGAATGCGACGGCTATCACCCCGGCTTCGTGCATGCCTCGATCTTCTCGATCGCCGATAGTAAAATCGGTGAGCTTTACGGTGCGGAGTCCACGGCGCTAACGCGCGATTTCGGCAACGGTCACACCGAGGTCGATCTTCGCCCCGAATTTCGCCGGCGCGATATGCCGCTGAGCTGGTTCGGAACCAGCACCGAACGACTTCCGGCCTATGCGGCCGCGATGGACGCGGCTTATGGTCCGGATCGTGCACGGCAGATCATGATCGACGGCACACCGCACACGATGATCTTCCCGAATCTTTTCATCGCCGAGATTCAGCTTTTCGTGATTCAGCCCATCGCTGTCGATGAATCGATCCAGCACGTCACCGCGTTGCAGTTCAAGGGCGCGCCCGACTTCAATCGACGGATGCGGCAGCAGACGATGGGATCCGTCGGGCCGGCCGGCTTTCTTCTCGCGGATGACAGCGAGATGTACGAGCGGAATCAGCGCGGCCTCGCAATTCGCGATCCTGAATGGTTGTTCCTCAATCGCGGCGCGCATCGCGAGCGGCGCGACGAAAGCGGATTTCTCGTCGGCCATGCCACCGACGATCTGCCGTCGCGGGGAATCTGGCGGCACTACAAGTCGTTGATGGAGGCGGCCTGATGGCGCCCGATGGCGGCTTGCTCCGCGAAGTCAGCCAGTTTCTCTATCGGGAGGCACGGCTGCAGGACACTCACGCTTACGACGACTGGGAAGCGCTGTGGGCCGATGACGCGGTCTACTGGGTGCCAGCGAACGGAGAAGATACTGACCCTGAAAGGGAGATGTCGTTCATCTACGACAATCGCTCGCGCATCTCGCTTCGCATCAAGCAACTGAAAACCGGCAAGCGCCACTCCCAGACGCCGCCGTCGAAGCTGGCGCGGATCATCTCGAACATCGAACTGCTCGATTCGGCCGACAGCCAGATCTGCGTCGCCGCCAACGCCATGATCTTCGAGTCCAACATGCGCGGCGATACGGTGTGGGCCTCGCGTAACGAATACACGTTGCGCCGCATCGGGGACGCGTTGCGGATGGCGCGCAAGAAGGTTTCGCTCGTCAACAACGACAAGCCGATCTACACGCTGTCGTTCCTGGTCTGAGGATCAGCGTGTGCTGCTATCGCGACGACATTGAGGGGTTTTCATGAGCAAGGCGACCACGGAGCATTTGATCGGTGACGGTCCTGTTCTCCTCTCCCTCGAGAACCATGTCGCGCGATTGCGGCTCAATCGCCCGCAGCAATCGAACGGCATCAGCATAGCTCTGTTGGAAGCGTTGCATCGCGCGGTGATGATGTGTCATGGCGATCCGCGCATCCACGCTGTTCTGCTTACGGGCGAAGGACCGAATTTTTGCGCGGGCGGCGACGTCAAGGAATTCGCCGCCAAGGGCGAGGAATTGCCGGACTTCCTGCGCAAAGCCACGGCGTATTTGCAGATTTCCGCCGCCGGACTTGTGCATCTCGATGCGCCGGTTATCGCGGCCGTTCAGGGATATGCGACGGGCGGCGGTGGGCTCGGACTGGTCTGCGCGGCGGATATCGCCATCGCTGCGCAATCCTCGAAGTACATGGCGGGGATGACGCGCGTCGGTATGGCGCCCGACGCCGGAATATCCGTGACCCTGCCGCGCATGATCGGGTTTCGTCGCGCCATGGATATGATCCTGAGCAACCGCCTGGTCGAGGCGCCGGAGGCGCTGGAAATCGGCCTGGTCAGCCGCGTGGTGCCCGACGCCGATCTCGAACGGGCCGCGCTCGATCTCGCGCATCAGCTAGCCGCCGGTGCGCCGAAGGCCACAGCCGCGGCGAAGCGACTGTTGTGGGGTGGCCTCGGTCTTGGCATCGATGCCTGCCTGCCGGAGGAAGCGCGAACGGTTTCGGAATTGTCAGGAACCGCGGATTCGCGCGAAGGCCTTGCCGCCGTGATCGAACGGCGCAAGCCGAATTTCGTAGGCCGCTGACGCCATGACCGGCTTTGCCCTCAGCGATCGCTTGCGCGGCTGCCGCGCCATCGTCACCGGTGGCGCGAAGGGAATCGGCGCGGCCGTCGTGCGACGTCTGACGGCCGAAGGCGCGGGGGTGCTGATCTGCGACTGCGATGCTGACGCCGCAGCCGGGCTCGCCGCGGAATGCGGCTGTGAGGTCGAAGTTCTTGACGTGACCGACCATGCCGCGATAGCGCGTGTCGGTGCCGAGCGTGGCCCGTTCGATATTCTGGTCAGCAATGCCGGCATCGATCAACATGCATTTTTCACTCGAACGACACCGGAGGAATGGCGACGCCTGATCGCCGTGAATCTGGATGCGGCGTTCTCCGTGGCGCACGCGGTCTTGCCTGGAATGCAGGCCGCCGGATACGGCCGCGTGGTATTCATCTCCTCCGAAGCGGGCCGCGTTGGCTCCAAGGGCGGTGCGGTTTATGCGGCCGCCAAGGGGGGACTGATCGCCTTCGCCAAATCGATCGCGCGGGAGAATGCGCGCTTCGGGATCACGTCCAACGTTGTGCTACCGGGGCCGATCCGCACGCCGATGCTCGATGCGGCGGTGGTGGCGGGCGGCGGCCCGAAATTGCAGGCCGCGATGGAACAGGCCACGCTTCTTGGCCGTCTCGGAATGCCGGAGGAGGTCGCTGCCGCCGTCGCCTTCCTGGCATCGCGCGAGGCGTCATTCATAACCGGTGAAGCGCTCGGCGTGTCGGGCGGAATGGCTCTCGGGTAGCGGCGGAATAGCCTGCTCGCGGCACGATTGGACATGGCGAGGTGAGATATGAAGATCCTGATCGTTTGCGCGACGATGAGCGAGCGCTCCTTCAACGCGGCAATGCTCGATACTGCGACCGCGACACTTCGGGCCGGCGGCCACGAAGTCCGGCTCTCCAACCTTCAGGCGATGAATTTCGATCCCGTCACCCGTCCGGAAGATTTTCTCGCGCCGAAAGATCCCGCGCACATGCGATACGATCTCGAACAGCGCCATGCGGTGGAGCAGGGCGCTTTCTCCGACGATATCGCCGCCGAACTCGACAAGCTCCTGTGGTGCGATTGCCTGATCCTGCAATTTCCCCTGTATTGGTTTTCGCTGCCGGCGATCATCAAGGGGTGGGTCGATCGTGTCTTCGTCAACGGCGCCGTGTATGGCGGCGGCAAATGGTATGATCGCGGCGGCCTGAAAGGACGCCGCGCCATGCTGGCGTTTTCGACCGGTTGCTATCCGTCGATGTGCGGCCCGGACGGTATCAACGGCGATATGGATATCATTCTGTGGCCAATCCAGAACGGCATCCTGCGTTTCGCAGGCATGAATGTGTTACCGCCGTTCATCGCATGGTCGGTGGCTTACAAGACCGAAAACCAGCGACAGGAGATGCTCGCCGACTACGCGGAGCGGCTGAGGCAGATTGAAAGCGCCACGCCGCTGAATTTCCATCACCGCGACGACTTTACGGATAAATGGCGGTTGAAGGAGGGTGTGGCGCCAAGAGCCACGGGACAGATGGGTGCGGCGTCGATCAGGTCTTCGTAAACCCGTTGATGAACAGATCGGCGGTGATATCCGCGTATTCTTGCGGCGGGACCGGTCCTTTCGGATCATACCAGGTGAAGGTGTAGTTGATGATGCCGAACAGCATCATGGTATAGATCTTCTTGGTGCGCAGGGTGAGCCGGTGCTGCCGATCGATGCGGATCAGAATGTCGGAGGCAAGTTCGGTGATCTTGCGTTGTTTCGCCACGATCCCGCGCTGCTGATCCGGATTGAGTTGATTGAGGTGATTCAGAAGAACCACCTGTTCGTGGACGGACTCGGCATTCTTCGTCACCATCTCCGCGATCAGAACCCGGCATTGTTCGACAGGGTCCTCGATGTCGGCCAAGGCATTCTCGATCGCCTTGAAAAGGAACTCGACATGCTCGTCGAGGATGTGGAAAAGAATCTCCTCCTTCGACTCGAAGTAGTGATAGAGCGCGCCGCGCGAGGACTCGCACGCTGTTGCCAGATCGATGATTGTGGTCCCGGCATAGCCTTTCTGCGCAAACAGCGCCGCTGCCTGCTTCAGAATGTTGCGACGGACTTCGGGGTAGTTCTGCGACTGTGTGCGCGCCACGGGCTTCTCCGGTCGGTTATGGCACAAATACCCTAAAACCAACCGCCCGCTCAACTTATTAAACTCTAAAATCGCCGTCGTGGCCGATTGTTGCGGCGATGAAGCTGCGTGCCTTTCATTGAGGTTTTGTGTGGAAATTCCTGCAAAATCTTGCACCGTATCGAAATCGCTTCCCGAATCTTTGCGCTGGCTCAAAAAATTAATTGAACGGATATCCGGGTTATATTAGTACTCTCCCATTGCCGAAGACGGGCCCTTTACGAAGAGGCGTCGCGCGGCGGGAGGACGGGCGTGGATACGAACAGGGATTACGATGCCATCGTCATCGGAGCCGGCGCCGGTGGGTGTTGCGCGGCGGCGCGCCTTGCCCATGGCGGCCTCCGCACACTTCTCATCGACGATCACGATCGCGTCGGGGGACGGGCATCGACCGAAGTGATCGACGGCCATCTCGTGAATGTCGGCGCGATCGCGTTGGAGTTCGGCGGGGTTTTCCAGGAGACGTTCAAACTCGTCGGAGCGGATTTCCCGGTGCGGATGCCGAATCCCGCCAATGCCTTCTATCTGGATCGCAAGGTTGTGGACGTGGGCCGTGGCGGCTGGTCCATACTGCTGGGCGGCCTGACCAAACAGGCGGCCCGCATTCTCGAACAGTTCGCGCAGGCCAAATCCGGAAGCCTCCCCGATGGGCGAATGTCCACGAAGGACTGGCTCTCAGGCTACACGAAGAATGAAACCGTTCATGCGATCTTCCGCAACCTGTGCGCGGCCATCTTCGCCGCCAACGCGGACGAGCTTCCCGCGCGTGCGTTCCTGACTTACTTCACGTCGAAAGGGGCCTTCAAGAAATTCGGCTTTCATCCCGAAGGGACCATCGGCGCCTGGAAAGCGCTGGCATCCGTCGTTCAGCGAAACGGCGATGTATGGCTTGCGACGCCAGCGGAGACGATTGAGGTCGAGGATGGCGCCGCGAAGGCTGTCATTGTCAATCGCAACGGGGCTCGTCTGCGCCTGACCTCCAATATCATCGTCAGCAATGCCGGCCCCAAGGCGACGGTAGCGCTCGCGGGAACGGAGCATTTTCCGGACGATTACATCGCGCGGATGAAGCGCGACCTGAAACCCGCCGCGAATATCGTTTTCAACTTCGCCTCGCGGGAGCCGTTGCTCAGCGCGCCCGGGATCGTGACGTTCGGCAAGACGCGGCGGCTCTGCAATCTCGCCAACCTGACCGCAAGCTGTCCCGAACTCGCTCCCGCCGGATGGCACCAATACGTCGCCTATGCCGTGCCGGTTCCGGCGCTGGGCGATTTCAACGAGACCGAAGAGGTCGCGCTCGCGCATGAGGATCTGCGTGAGCAATTTCCCGGCTTCGACGACAAGGTCAAAATGCTGTCGGTCCGCGTCATGCGGGACGATTGGCCGGCGCAGCGTTCCTGTGCCGGATACGATCTGCCGCGCGAAACCGGCATCGCGGGATTGTGGTGCGTCGGCGACGCCGTGAAAGAATATGGCAATGGTGGCACGCAGGCGTGCGCCGAGACGGCGAAACTCGTCGCGGATGACATCCTCGCACGCCAGCGTCAACGCGTGGCGGTCGAATGATGGCCCTGGCCGAGAGCGCGGATGTTGCACCCCGGCGCGTGTCGGGGCGGCCGATGCTCGAGATCAACAATCTGAAGATCGTCTACGACGGCGCCATCGAGGCGGTGCGCGACGTTTCATTGACGGTGCCGCAAGGCGCGATCGTGGCGCTGCTCGGCTCGAACGGTGCGGGAAAATCGACCGTTCTGAAGGCGGTTTCGGGCGTTCTCGCCATTGAGGAAGGCGAGATCGAAAAGGGTGTTGTGCTGTTCGAAGGCGTGCCGATCGCGCATCGCGGCGCCGAGGAAATCGTGCGCCACGGCCTCGTTCAGGTGCCTGAGGGGCGTCGGCTGTTTGCGAACATGACCGTCGAAGAAAATCTGACGATGGGCGGCTATCTTCAGCCGTCCACGCGCCTGCGCGAGTTGCGTGACGTGGTGTTCGATCTGTTCCCGCGCGTCGCCGAGCGACGCACGCAGATCGCCGGCTATCTGTCCGGCGGCGAGCAGCAGATGGTGGCGGTCGGCCGTGCATTGATGGCGTCACCGAAATTGCTGGCGCTGGATGAGCCGTCGCTCGGCCTCGCGCCGCTGATCATTGATGCGATCTACGACATCATCGCGCGACTGCGCCGCGAGATGGGTATGACCATTCTTCTCGTCGAGCAAAGCGCGTCGCACGCGCTCGCGATGTCGGACTACGCCTATATTCTCGAGAACGGCCGGATCGTGCTCGACGGGGATGCCGCGAAACTTTTGCGGAACGCCGAGGTCCAGGAATATTACCTCGGCCACAGCGGAACCGGCGATCGCAAGAGCTTCCGCGACGTCAAGCACTACAAGCGGCGCAAGAGATGGCTCTCGTGACCGCGCCGCTGATCAAGCTTGAGTCGGTATCCCGGACGTTCGGCGGTCTGGCCGCCGTCAGCGACGTCTCGTTCGACGTCATGCCGGGACAGATTTTCTCGATCATCGGCCCGAACGGCGCCGGCAAGACCACGTTGTTCAATATGATGTCCGGCGTGCTGCGGACGTCGACGGGGCGGATCACGATGCAAGGGCGCGATCTCGCAGGCGTACGACCTTGCGATTTCGTGGCACTTGGCATCGGTCGCACTTTCCAGAACCTCGCATTGTTCAAGCATGGCACCGTGGTCGAGAACATGCTGATCGGTCGCCATCGCCACATGAAGACGACCGTCGCGGAATCGATCGTTCACTATGGTCGATGTCGGCGCGAGGAGATCGCGGCGCGTCAGCGCATCGAGGAGATCATCGAGTTCCTCGAGATCGAGGCCATTCGCGACAAGGTTGTCGGCAATCTCTCCTACGGTCAGCAGAAGCGCGTCGAACTCGGTCGCGCGCTGGCGGCGGAACCGAAGGTGCTTCTGCTCGACGAGATCGTCGCCGGCATGAATCAGGAAGAGACCGAGGACGTCGCACGCTTCATCCTCGATATTCGCGACGAGCTCGGTATCGCCATCGTTCTGATCGAACACGACATGCGGCTCGTCATGGATATCTCCGATCGTGTTCATGTCCTCAATTTCGGACGCACCGTCACGGAGGGCGCGCCCGTCGACGTGCAAAATCACGCCGGCGTCAAGGAGGCCTATCTCGGCAAGGCGCGGGAGCGGGCGGCGTCATGACGATCCTGGAAACACGCGAGGTGAACCCGCAGGCGACGCTGCTGGCGGCAACGCGAACCCGGCTCCCGGACAGCCACGACGCGTTGGCTCATGCCAATCTCGCAGCCGGCAACACGACGCTGCCGCGCCTGCTCCGCGCGCAGGCGGCGCGGCACGCGGGCGCGCTCGCGTTGCGCAAAAAGGAGCATGGCGTCTGGAAACGCTACGACTGGGGTCACTACCATCGACAGGCGCGCCGGTTTGCGCTGGCGCTGATGTCGCTTGGCTTCCAGCGCGGCGACCGCATCGCCATCGCCAGCGAGAACACACCGGAGTGGTACTACGCCGATCTCGGCGCCGAGATGCTGGGCGTTGTGCCGGTGGGGATCTACCCGACCAATCCATGGCCGGAACTGCAATATATCGTGCGGCACTGCGGCGCGCGGCTCGCCGTGTGCGGCGACCAGGAACAGACCGACAAGGTGCACGACGCGCGCGCCAATAATGACGGCCTCCCGGCGTTGGAGATGGTCGTATGCGTTGATATGAAGGGAATGCGGAGCTACACGCGGAGCGATCTCGTTTCGTTCGATGACTTCCTGACGCGCGGCGACAACTACCTCGCAGCTCATCCGAGGGCCGATGCCATTCTCGACGGCATCGCCGACGAGATCGATCCCGACGACGTGGCTCTCATGGTCTACACCTCCGGCACCACCGGCCCGCCGAAAGGCGCCATGCTGAGCCATCGCAGCATCATCTATTCGACCTACAACTATGCCGGCGCGATCGGCATGCATGGCCGACACTATGAGGCGGTGGGATATCTGCCGCTTTGTCATGCGGCTGAGCGCTGCTATTCGATGGCAATGCAACTGGTGCTGGGCGGTGTCGTCAATTTCGCGGAAAGCATCGATACCGTCGCCGCCAATGTGCGGGAAATCGCCCCGACCTTCTTCATCGGGGTGCCGCGTATCTGGGAAAAGCTCAAGGAGAACTTCGAATTTCGCCTGACCGAGAGCGGCAGTATCCGGCGGTGGATCACGGGCCGCATCATGGCAATCGGCCGCGATCTCGATGCGCGACGCGAAGCGGCAGACGGAAAGTTGTCGTTGGCCGACCGGCTTCAGGCCTGGTTCTGCTACATCGTACTTTTTCGTAACATCCAGCGTCATCTCGGGCTGAATCGCACCGTGCATCGCCTGTGCGCGGGCGCATCGATCTCGCCGGAGATGCTACGTTTCTTTTCGGTGATCGGCCTTCCGGTCAGTCAGGGCTACGGCATGACCGAGTCCAGCGGCTGCGTTTTCATCCAGCGCGACGGATTTCATCGCCTCGGCGGGTGCGGCCTGCCGATCGCGGGGACCGATTATCGCGTGGCCGACGACGGCGAAATTCTGCTCAGTGGTCCGGCGGTCTTCAAGGGATATTTCCGCGATGAAGAGGCAACCGCCGATACGCTTGCCGGCGGCTGGCTGAAGACCGGCGATATCGTCAGGCGATTCGACAACGGCGAAATATCGGTGGTGGACCGTAAAAAGGCGATCATCATCACCTCCGGCGGCAAGAATATCGCGCCTTCGGAGATCGAAAATGCGCTCAAGGACAGTCCGTTCGTCAAGGAGGTCATCGTTGTCGGCGAAGGACGCAAGTTCCTCGGCGCGTTGATCCAGATCGACTTCGACAACGTCGGTCGCTGGGCCAGCGACCGGGGACTTGCCTACACGACCTATAAGTCGCTCACCGAGCGCGACGAAGTGCGCGAGCTGGTTCAGTCCATCGTCGATGAAACGAATGCCCGTTTCGCACGCGTCGAGAACATCCGCAGATTCGTGATCCTCGAAAAGGAGCTCGATCACGATGACGGCGAACTGACGGCGACGCAAAAGGTTCGGCGCGCCATCATCGACCGGAAGTTCGCCCGCGAACTCGTCCAGATCTACGGCGACGGGGAGACCGCGTGATGACATACCTGATCGAGCTTCTGATTTCGGGGCTGTCCATCGGCGCGATCTACGGTCTGATCGCGATGGGCTTTGCCGTCATCTACAAATCGACGGGACTGGTGAACTTCGCACAGGGCGAGATTGCGATGATCGTCGCCTACGTGGCCTGGACCATTGCAAGCCATGTGAGCGGCAATGTGTTTGTTGTCGCGGGCGGGGCGATCCTGTTCGCTTGCGTGTTCGGGCTTGCAATCGAGCGGCTCGTGATCCGACCGATGATCGGCGAGCCGATCTTCTCGACGATCATGGTGACGATCGGAATAGCAGTGGTGCTGCGTTCGTGTATCGTCTTTCTGTGGGATGCGGTTCCGCACTCGCTCGATCTCGGCGTCGGCCGCGAGGTTCTCGTCCTCGGCGAGGCCCGCGTGCGTTCCGGGCAGCTTGGCGTGATCGCGTTGTTGCTGGTTGCGATTGCCGGATTCTACGCTTTCTTCCGCTGGTCGCGCTTCGGCGTTGCGATGCGGGCGGTCGCCAGCGACGACCGAACCGCAATGCTGATGGGCGTCAGCGCCGCGCGCGTGCAGGCGGTAGCGTGGGCGGCGTCGTGCGTCATCGCGGGCATTGCCGGGGTGATGTTCGCCATCATCCATGAGCTGTCGCCGACGATGTTCGTCCTCGGTCTCAAGGCATTTCCGGCCACGATTCTCGGCGGTCTCGATTCCGTGCTCGGCTCGGCACTGGGGGGCTTCATCATGGGCGCCGTGGAAAATCTGGCCGGCGGATATGTCAGCCCGGGCCTGAAAGAAGTTTCCGGATTCATCGTCATCGTCGTCATCCTGATGGTGCGTCCGTTCGGGCTCTTTGGCGAACGACGAATCGAGAGGGTGTGATGCGCAGCGGATACTTCAAGGAGACGATTGCCCAGCAGATCGATCTTACCGATTCCGCGGTGGTGCGTATCTGGCTCGCGCTGTTGGTGGCGGCGCTGATCGTCGTGCCGTTCTATCTCAATCCGTTTTACCTTTCGTTGCTGACAATCGTCGCGATCACTGCCATCGGTGCGCTCGGTCTCAACATCCTGACCGGGTGGGCCGGGCTGATCTCGCTTGGTCATGTCGGATTCATGGTTCTCGGTGCCTATGCTTATGCGATCTCGACATCGATCTGGAAGCTGGACCCGCTGGTCGGGCTCCTGCTCGCCGGTCTGGTGCCGGCGATCGCGAGCATCATTGTCGGGATACCGTCGCTCCGGCTCACTGGACTTTATCTGGCGATCACAACGCTGGCGTTCGCCTTCATCATCAATCATTTGATTCTCGAATTCGATGGTCTGACGCGCGGTGCGCGCGGCATCTTCGTGACGCGACCGACGCTGTTTGGAATTTCGTTCAAGAGCGACACGGCGTTCGCACTGCTCTGCGTTGCACTGGCGGCGATCACTCTGGTTGCGACATTGAATCTCCGGCGCAGTCGTGTCGGCCGCGCGTTGGTAGCTATTCGCGACAACGATATCGCCGCGCGGGTGATGGGCGTCGATCTGACGATCTACAAGCTGAATGCCTTCATCACCAGTTCGTTCATCATCGGCATTTCCGGCGCGCTCTATGGAATTTTTCTGAGCTACGTCACGGTCGAAGGCTTTCCCTTCTTGCTGTCCATCGAGGCGCTGGCAATCCTCATCGTGGGCGGCATCGGCACCGCGCTTGGCGCGGTGCTGGGGACGATCTTTATCGTGCTGTTGCCGGAGGTGACGTCGATGCTGTTCTCGCTCCTCGGCGACGACGCGGCGCGCATGCTCTCGACCGGCGCGCACGAGCTGAAAAGTATGCTGTACGGCGTCGTGATCATTCTGTTCCTGCGGTTTCAGCCGCACGGTCTGGTCGGTCTGTGGCGGGACAGCAAGCGGATGTGGGTGAACTGGCCGCTGAGATTCTAGCTCCGTCGTTACCAGACGGCGGTCGAGACGCGCGATATCGAACGATAACGACAGGGAGGAAATGGCGATGAGTATCAAGACATTGATGGCAGCGACTGCGGCGTCGCTGCTGCTTTCGGCGACGGCAGGCCTCGCAGCCGATCAGGGCGTCACCGACAAGGAGATCCTTTTGGGCGAAGTCGAACCGCTGACCGGTCCGCCGGCCTTGCTCGGCGTCGCGCACAATCTCGGCGTCCGCCTTGCGCTTGAGGAGGCGAATGCCGCCGGCGGCATTCATGGTCGCAAGCTGCGCCTGACGGCACTCGATGACGGTTATGTCAGTTCGCGGACCATCCAGTCGCTGCGCAAGCTGATCTCGGTGGACAAGGTCTTCGCGCTGACGTCGCTGTCGGGCTCGGGACAGGCTGTGGCTTCGCTGCCGATCATCGAGGAAGCCGGCATTCCCGCGATCGTTCCGATCGGTCCGGTGGCACCTCTCTATACGCCGCCGCGCAAGAACATTTTCGTGGTCGGGCAATCGTATGAAGAGGGGATGCATCAGCTCGCGCTGTTCCTGGCGAACAAGTATCCCGGCAAGAAGTGGGGCGTGGTTACGCAGGACGATGACTACGGCGTGGCGTTGCGCGAGGGATTGAAGCAAGCGAAAGACGAGAAGAAGTTCAACGTCGTCTTTGAGTCGATCTACAAGCGCGGCCAGCAGGACTTTTCGTCGGAAATGCTGCGTGCCAAGGATGCCGGCGTCGAGGTCTTCATCGCGGGCGGCATCATCAGTGAAAATGTCGCGATGCTCAAGGAGATGGAGAAGCTCGGCATCAAGCCGGCGACGGGCATCTTCTGGCCCGGTCGTGTCTCGGCGATGCTCAAACTCGCGGGGCCCGCCAGCGACGGCCTCTATGCGGTCGATTATGTCGAGCCGATCGCGAGTGAGAACGGTCAAAAGTTTCTCGAACTGGCGAAAAAGTATTTGTCACCGGAGGAGGTAGCGCGCATCAACCGCTACACGATGACCGGCTATGCCGGAACGCGGGTATTGCTCGCGGCCATCGAGAAGTGTGGCAAGGACCTGACCTGGGCCTGCACCAACGCCGAACTGGCCAAGACCAAAGATCTGAAAACCGACGTGATGGCGCCGATTTCCTTCGCCGATGGGTCGCGCTTCTCCAATCAGAAGGTTCAGATCATGCAAGCCGATTTCAAGACGCTCGGCTTCAAGCCGGTGAAATGAGATTGGCTGAACTCCCGGTTCTGACAGACGCATAAGATCTGCCGCACGGCCGGGCGAATGCGAGAGCGGGATGACTGACGGCGCGGCCGGAACAAAACCCGGCCGCGCGGGGTACCGACAAGAGGGATCGTGCCGAAGCCATCGCCGCATCATCATGTCCGGGCCGCGGCAGCAAGCCCCGCGGCGATCGACCGTGTTGTCGATCGGCTCAGGACCGTCTATCGCGGCTGGAGCCGCGGCGCATCCAACGTCCGGATGCGGCAGGACTGGGACGCTCTGTTCTGGTCGGAAGCAGTTCCGGCCACGGTCGAGCCGGTGGTTGCAAACGGCGTCCGCGCGGCATGGATCGACGCACCCGATCGCGTCGCGGGGAAGGTTGCGATATACTTCCACGGCGGCGGCTTTCGCCTCGGTTCGTTGCGCTCCCATCGCGATCTGATGGCGCGTATATCCGCGACTGGCGGCTGCCGAGTCCTCGGGGTCGATTATCGTCTCGCGCCGGAGCATCGTTTCCCGGCGGCGCTGGACGATGCCATGACGGCATATGATTGGCTGCTGGAACAGGGTTTCGCGGCGCATGATGTCGCCTTGATCGGGGATTCCGCCGGGGCCTGTCTTGCCCTCGCGATGGCGTTGGCATTGCGCGATGCAGGACGGCCGATGCCGGCCGCGATCGTCACGATGTCGGCCTGGACCGATCTGTCTGCTTCGCGCGGCAGTTACGAAACACATGCGACGCTCGATCCGATCCATCAGCGACCGATGATCCTGGCGGTGGCGAAAAACTATCTCGGGCCGGACGTCGATCCGCATACGCCGCGCGTCTCGCCGTTGTTTGCCGATCTGCACGGATTGCCGTCGCTGCTGATGCAAGTCGGCGAACGGGAAACTGTTCTCGACGACACGCGCGACTTCGCGCGCAAGGCGGAACGCGCCGGCGTGGCGGTGACGCTCGAAGTCTGGGAAGGCATGATTCATGTCTTTCAGCAATTTCCCGAGGATCTGCCGGAAGCGCAGCGCGCACTTGCATCCGCCGGCAGGTTTCTTCGCCGCGTGCTCGGCGTGGAGGCTTGAATATTCCCTGGCGCTGGTAGCCGAGCGCTAGGGCTATCCGTTTGGTTTCGACAAAGGACGACCTGATGACCGAGTTTACGTTCGCCGAACCCGATCTTCTCGACGAGGATCTCCGATTGATCCGCGCTCAAGTTCGACGTTATGTCACGGAGGTCATCCTCCCGAACGGTGAAAAATGGGAGCGAAGCGGCATGGTGCCACGGGAGGTTTTCCGCGATCTCGGCCAACTCGGTCTGCTCGGAATGCGCCATCCGGTTGAATACGGCGGCGGGGGCCTCGGGGCTATGTCTTCGGTGGTGTTCGGCGAGGAGTTGGGGCGCGGCAGCTTCGGCGGCGTCACCGCGGCGCTCACGGTTCACAGCGATATGTCGATTTCCCATATCGCCCATCGCGGAACGGCGGAGCAGAAGCAACGCTATTTGCCCGCGGCCTGCGCTGGAGAGAAGGTCGGTGCGATCTGCGTTACCGAAGCTCACGCCGGCTCCGACGTTGCGGGGCTCAAGACGCGCGCGGTTCGCGACGGCGACGGCTGGCTGATCAACGGCTCAAAGACTTTCATCACCAATGGCGTTTATGCCGACATTTACATTGTCGCCTGCAAAACCGACCCCACCGCCAAAGGCAGTCGCGGAATATCGCTGTTCATCGTCGAAAAGGGCAATCCCGGGCTGCATGTGGCGCACGAATTCGAGAAGTACGGTTGGCGCGCCTCCGACACCGCCGAACTTTTCTTCGACAATCTGCGGGTTTCGGCGGACGCCCTCCTCGGCGAGGAAGGCAAGGGCTTCTACTATATCATGAGCACGTTCCAGAACGAGCGGTTGGTCGCGGGAGCCATGAGCGTCGGGCAGTGCGCGAAGGCCATCGAATTGACCGTGAACTATACGCGTCAGCGTCAGGCCTTCGGGCAATCGCTGTGGGATCAACAGGTGGTGCGCAACAAGCTCGCGTGGCTCGCGGCCAAATCGGCGGCGGCGCGTTCGCTGGTTTATTCCTGTGCCCGGATGGTCGATGAAGGAAAAGACGTCGTGCGCGAGGTCTCGATGCTCAAGGCCTTCGCGTGCGAGACGCTTCAGGAAGTCGTCCATGGTTGTCTGCAACTTCATGGCGGGACAGGCTTCATCGTCGGGACGCCGATCGAGCGGATGGCGCGCGATGCGCGCATTCTCACCATCGGCGGCGGGGCGACGGAAGTGATGCTCGAGGAAGTCGCCAAGCGAATGTGAGCCTGTGAGATACTCGGTTCGCGTTGTTGCGTGCCATGGGCCGTCGCAGTGGCTTCACGTTTTCAAGCGGGCATAGAGCTGGATCATCCGTTCCGGCAGTGTCTCGATGCGCGGCACACGGAAGGCGAACTTCGCGCCGACGATGCGATCGAGCGCCTGAAAGGATCCTTGTCCCAGTCCGAACGCCAGCACATCAGCTCCGGAACGGCGCAGGGTCTGCGCCGCGTGCCGCGCGTCTTCGACGAGATAGGCCGAATCCTGCACGTCGATGTCCGAGGGCTCGCCATCGGTCAGCATGACAACGACATGGCGGAAGGCGCGTTGCTGCTTCAGATGGTTGCCGGCATGACGGAGAGCGGCTCCCAGACGCGTGGAGTGTTCGCTGATCATCGCGCTGAGCCGCCTGCGGACGATCGAATCCATGGGATCGCTGAAGCTCTTGAACTGGACGTAACGCACCTTGTCGCGACCGTCTGAATTGAATGCGTGGATCGCCAACGCATCGCCCGCGGCTTCGAATGCAGCTCCGAGAATCGACGCGGCGTCTTTCTCGACCGCAAGCAACGAGCGGCCGTCGCGTCCCTTGTCGTTCGTGGACTGCGACATATCCAGCAACAGCAGAAGCGCGAGGTCGCGCGGTCCCGGCTTTTCGCGTTGGAACACTCGTTCGTCCGGCGGCAATCCGCCGCGCCGCGCGACGGCGGCCGCAATGCAGGCATCGAGATCGAGTATCTCCCCTTCGTTCTGTCGCTTCTCGCGAATGCGTCGACCGATCGCCGCGCCGCGCGCGATGGCCGTCATCCGTCGCGCGATCATCTCCGATCCGAGGGGCATGGGCTCGGGAGGCAGCGTTGCGATGTTCGGCTCGGTTTCCCTGACGGTGACCCAGTTGGGACGCAGTCGTCCCAACGCATAATCCCATTCAGGATAGCGAGCGACGAGAATGCCTTCAGTCGCAGCGGTCTGTCGCGGCCGGGCGCGGGGGCTTGCCTCGTCGATACGGTCGTTTGGCTTTCCGTCGTCGCGCTCCCGTTGTTCGAGGCGGACGGATTCGGCGCCGATCTCGATCTCCTCGGCAAGTTCGCCCGGTTGATCGCCAAAATCCCACAGGCCCATGTTGTCGTCGCGATAGGCGGGCTCGACGATATGGGTTCGCGGATTGAACTGGAGCCGCATCTGTCCGATGTCATTGCCCAGTAGGCCGCCGATCCGGCGGCTGATGTCCGGGGTGTGCCAGTCAGGCATGGCAGCCTCGAACAATGTCCGCCCTTTCTCGATCCAGCCATGATCGTCGCGATAGGTCGGATCGATCAGCGCGCGCGACAACCGCGCCAGAAGCTGCGCCGCCGCGGATTGTCCCGATGCCTCGGCCACGTGATAGGGGCGCCAGAGACGTGCCAATCCCGGCATGGTCCGCATCGCGAGTTGTTCGACGCGCGCATCCTCGATCAACGACACGAGTACGATCTGGAGCGGCTTGAGCTTGCCGACGGGAAACGGCGGCCCCGAGAAGGCAAGGTGCGCGCCGGCATGGGCCGTCGCGGCCCAATACATTCGGTCGGATGCGTCGCCGGTCATACCCAGAAAATGGTCCGGCAGGCGGACCACCCCGCCGATGAGGCTGGCCCGGCGTGCGGTTGTCGGACGCAGCAACGGTCGCTGATCCCAGAGGGCAGCGATACCCATCGCGAGCCGGCGTTCGACACCCGAGAATTCGTCGATCGTCGATGACGACGACAGCGGATCGTCGATGGCGAAATATTCGCGTCGTTTCCGCGTGCTTCCGCCATGAGCTCTTAGTCCGGCGGTCAGCCAGATCTCGAAACCGGAAACATTCAGGCCGTCGAGAATGCGGGGCAGACGCGCGGCCACCAGCATGACGGATTCCGGCGCCTGTTCGGCAAGTTGCGTGAAGACGTCCAGCATTCGGCGGAGATCGGACGATCCTGAAATCTTGTGGAGCGATGCCGGCAATGCATCCAGCAGCGTCTGCGTGGCTGCGCTGCCGGCCTCCCGGCCGATCCGGTGCAGGGAGCGGCCGACAGTGTTCAGTTCGGCAAGCGGCCGATCTGGCGGCCAGGATTGCGATAGAGTCAGGAATGCACGGAGCGTCCCCAGGCCAAGGTTGAGTTCCAGCAGACTGACGATGGATGTGCACCAGGAGTCGATCTCTGTATGTGTCGCGCGAGCGTCGATAGCCCGATGCGCCGCCGCGAATGCCGGCTCGAGCCCTTCATAGGCTTGGAGAAGCGTGTGCAATCGCCGCTCGGCACGAAAGATGGATAGCGATGCGACCTGCGCGGTGGTCAACGTGTCACCGGCTAAGGAACGCACGCGGCGATTGTGTCGCGCAGAACGCGTCGAACATCGTTATCGTCCGTCAACGGCGCCACCAGGGTCACTTCGCAAGCCTCATCGAGCATGATTCCTTGTTCGACGAGGCGACCGGCATTGATCAGCATTCGCGTCGATGCGCCTTCGTCCAGGCCGTGTCCTTTCAGATGCCGGCTGTGCTTCGCGATCTTCACCAGCAGTTCGGCGATATCCGCCGCGACCTTCGCCTCGCGACGAACGATCTCGGTTTCGATCGGCATTTCGGGATAACCGAAATCAATCGATGCGAAGCGCTGCTTGGTGGATTCCTTCAGATCCTTGATCGCGCTCTGGTAGCCGGGATTGTACGAAATGACGAGCTGGAAGTCCGGATGCGCACGGACAAGTTCGCCGCGCTTCTCCAGCGGGAGAATTCTGCGATCATCCGTCAAGGGGTGGATCACGACGGTCGTGTCCTGCCGGGCTTCGACGATTTCGTCGAGGTAACAGATCGCGCCACCGCGGACGGCAGTCGTCAGCGGTCCGTCACGCCACACCGTGCCATCGGCGTCGAGCAACCAGCGGCCGGCAAGATCCGACGCCGTCATGTCTTCGTGGCAAGCGACCGTAACCAGAGGTTTGCCGAGCCGCCAAGCCATGTGTTCGATGAAACGGGTCTTGCCGCAGCCGGTCGGTCCTTTCAGCATCACCGGCATTCGGCTGGCATAGGCGGCCGAGAACAGGTCGATCTCCCGGCCGACCTGACGATAGTAAGGTTCGTCGACGATGCGATACTGATCGAGAGTGGCGGTTTTGTCGGTCATCGTTCCCGTCTCGAATTGCACCTCGATTCCGGATGGGGTCGGGCGAGCGCCGTCCGACCCCTCGCGATGGTGTCAGCGATGCGCCGTTTTCTGGTTCGGCAAGCCCTCGATCGGGCATTCGTCGGTGCCGACGGTGGGGCGCGTCATGGCCTCGACCATCTCACGCGTGCCTTCCGGATCTGCGATCCACTTCTTGTAGAAGTCGTACGGGCAGGCCGCGACGCCGCGCGACCCGTCGCCCGAATTGATCATGCCGGTGTAGCCACGGTGAACGAGCTTGAACAGATGATTGTTGGACTGGCCGGTCCGGCGGGCGTCGCGGATCAGCGATGTCGACAGTTGAGCATACTGGATACCGTTCTCCTCGGTGCCGCATTCGCCGAGAGTACGACCGTCGAAGCCGACGATCGACGAATGGCCGAAGTAGGAGTAGACGCCGTCGAAGCCCGATGCGTTGGCCACCGCGACGTAACAGTTGTTAGCCCAGGCCATCGCCTTGGCCATCAAGATCTGCTGCTCCTTGGCCGGATACATATAGCCCTGGCAGCGCACGATCAGCTCCGCGCCGCGCATCGCGCAATCGCGCCAGATCTCGGGATAGTTCCCGTCGTCGCAAATGATCAGGCTGATTTTCAATCCCTTCGGGCCGTCCGAAACGTAAGTGCAGTTGCCCGGATACCAGCCTTCGATCGGGACCCATGGCATGATCTTGCGGTATTTCTGCACGATCTCGCCCTTGTCGTTCATCAGGATCAGCGTGTTATACGGCGCCTTGTTGGGATGCTCCTCGTGTCGTTCGCCGGTGAGCGAGAACACGCCCCAGGTCTTGGCCTTTCGGCAGGCGTCGGCGAAGATTTGCGTTTCCTCGCCGGGAACGCTGGAGGCGGTGTCGTACATCTCCTTGGAATCGTACATGATGCCGTGCGTGGAGTATTCGGGGAAGATGACGAGGTCCATGCCGGGCAGGCCAATCTTCATCCCCTCGATCATCGAGGCGATGTTTCGGGCATTCGCCAACACCTCCTCCTTGGTATGCAGGCGTGGCATCTTGTAGTTGACGACGGCGACACCAACCGTGTCCTTGCTGCTTGAAATATCCCCGTGCAACATCTTCAGGCTCCTTGGGTTCGGTGAGGGGTGAGGTCAATGTGCGGCATCGCTCAGACTGCCATGTGCCGCTGAACGAGATCGTCGGACAGTTCGGAGATCTGACCGTTCGCCACCACGCGTCCCTTTTCGAGGAACGCGAAGCGCGTCGCGGCTCTTCGCGCGAAGGAGACGTTCTGCTCGACGAGGATCACGGTGATTCCGCGCTCGCGATTGAGGCGAATGATGACGTCCTCGATTTGCTCGACGATGTTGGGCTGAATGCCTTCGGTCGGCTCATCGAGAAGAATGACTTTGGGCTGCGCCAGCAGCGCGCGGGCAATCGCGAGCTGCTGCTGCTGGCCGCCCGAGAGGTTGCCGCCGTATCGGCGCATGAATTCCTTCAGCATCGGAAACAGATCGACAACCCAATTCTCGAGGTTGCTGTCGCCACCGTTCGCCGCGAACGTTCCAAGCGTGAGATTCTCCCGCACTGTGAAGCGGGGCAGGATTCCGCGCCCCTGCGGGACGTATGCGACGCCCGCCTTGGCGCGACGGTGAGTGGGAAGCGCAGAAATATCCCTCCCGTCGAGCGCGATGGCACCGGTCGCACGGTCCATCAAACCGAGAATGGTCCGCATCAGCGTCGTCTTGCCGACGCCGTTGCGACCGAGCACGGCGAGGAATTCGCCGGTGCCGACCGAGAGATTGATGCCCTGGAGTGCTCGGCTGTTTCCATAGAAGGCATCCACATGGGACATCTCAAGCATTGGTGATGCCTCCATGACCCAGATAAGCCTCGCGAACGGCCGGATTCGATTCGATCTCGCTCGCCGGGCCCTCTGCGAGAAGCCGCCCAAGGTGCATCACCGAGATCACATCCCCGATCGCCTTGACGAAACCCATGTCGTGCTCGACGACGATCAGCGTGTGACGGCCCTTGAGGCGTAGAAACAGATCGGCGGTCTTGCGGGTTTCCTGTGCGGTCATCCCCGCGGTCGGTTCGTCCATCAGGATCAGCGCCGCATTCTGGGCGACCAGCATTCCGATCTCCAGCCATTGCGTTTGCCCGTGCGACAGAAACGCGGCCGGCTTCCTGAGCTGGTCGGTGAGGCCGACGAGTTCGGCGAGGCGCTCGACCGCGTCGTCATCTGCCTGACGATGGCCGGGACGCAAATTGTGCAAGACGCCGGGATGGTGCGCGCAGGCGACGCGCAGATTGTCGCTGACCGTCAGGTCGCGAAACACACTCGGCACCTGAAACTTGCGGCCAATACCGGCCCGCGCGATCTGATATTCCTCGAGACCGTCGAGTATCGTGCCGTCGAAAGCGATCGACCCGGCCGACTGCTTGACCTTGCCGCAGATGAGATCGAGCGCCGTTGTTTTGCCCGCGCCGTTCGGGCCGATCAGGCAGCGCAACTCGCCTTTGCCGACGTCAAGATTGAGTTCGTTGAGCGCAAGGAAGCCGTTGAAGCTCACCGTCACATTGCTCAGCCGCAGATACGGATTCATGCGCCGGTCTCCGTTTGTTCGATCCGGTGTACGCCGCGAACCGAGCGCAACGGGCGTTGCCGGATCAGGGCCCATAGCGACGCCACCAGCCCGGCCAGCCCTTTGGGCAGGAACAACACGATGAGGACGAACAATCCGCCCATCACGAGCGTCCAGGTTTCGAGGAATGTCGCGGATTCCGACAGCGCGCCCTGAACGCCGGCTACCAGGATGGCGCCAAGCAGCGCGCCCAGCAGGCTTTGGCGGCCGCCGACCGCGCACCACACGACCACCGAAAGGCTGAGCTGGACGCCAAGGAACGTCGGCGAGGCGAACTCCATCACGATGGTGTAGATCATCCCCGCAAGGCCTGCGATCGCGGCCGACAGTGCGAACGCCGCGATCTGGTAAGCTCCGACGTCGTAGCCAAAGTATCGCACGCGGCTCTCGTGATCGCGGATTGCCTGAATAATCAAGCCGGCCTTGGTCCGGGTGAAAGCGTAGGCGACCAGCAGCGCCACGGTCATGCAGATCGTCACGAGATAGTAGGTGGAGCGGCCGTAGGCATCGAATGCGATACCGAACAACTCGAGTTGGGCCAGATCGGTGATGCCGTTGAAGCCGCCGGTGTATTGCTGCTGATCGATGATGACGAGGTTGAGCACCACCATGGCCGCGAGCGTAATGATCGCCACGTAGACGCCGGTCACACGTCCGCGAAACATGAACCAGCCCAACGCCGCCGCGACCGCCGCCGGGATCGCGATGCCGGCGAGGATCGCGAAGGCCTGCGATTCGAACGGCCACCAGAACCAGGGCAGTTGAGTCACGTTGTTCCAGACCATGAAGTCCGGCAGTCCCTGCGGACCGGTATGAACGGGCACGGTCTTCAGTTTCAGCGTCATGGCCATGGCGTAGGAGCCGAGACCGAAACTCATGGCCTGTCCAAGATTGAGAATTCCGGCGTAGCCCCAGGACAGCGACAACGACATCGCCAGTATCCCGAGCACGAGGTAGCGCGCCACCTTGTTGAGCAGGTAATCGTTGTTGAGAAGAACAGGAACGACGAAGAAGATCGCACAAACCGCAAGAATAGCGATCAACTCCGCGTTGGTGCGCCGAAGGAACGTGAGGTCGGCCGACTTCGATTGCATCATGATTCTCAAATCATCCTCTAGGCACGAACGCGCGTTGCAAACATGCCCTGAGGCCTGAACCGAATGAGCACAACGATGGCGAGAAGGACGATCGCCTTGGCGACCGTGTCGTTCTGCAGGAATGCGATGACGCCGGACAGTTCGCCGAGAATGAAAGCGCTTGCCACGGTGCCGATAAGGCTCTGGACCCCGCCGAGAACGACCACCATGAACGCATCGATCACGTAGCCGGTGCCCATTTCGGGTGAGACGCTTTTGAGCGGAGAGACCAGTGCGCCGGCGAGGCCGGCGAGGCCAGCGCCGTAAGCGAAAGTCAGGCCATAGATGCGTCGGGCATTGACGCCGAACGACGCGGCCACCGGCCGATCCTGAATGATGGCGCGCAGCTTCATGCCGACAGTGGTCCGATTCATCAGAAGCCACGTCGCGGCGAAGAGGACCAGCGAAGCCACCAACAGGAAAACGCGATAGAGCGATATCTGCACGCCGAGAATGGCGGTGCTGTTCGACAGCGCTTCCGGCATTTTGACGTAGCGCAATTCGCCGCCCGCAGTCAGCCTGACGGCCTGTTGCAGCATGATGCCGACGCCCCAGGTGGCGAGAATCGTGTCCAGCGGTCGGTTGTTCAGAAAGCTCAGCACGAAGCGCTCGATCAACCATCCGAAGGCTGCCACCAGAAGGAAAATCGGAACGAGGCTGATGAGCAGCCCCATTCCGAACTGGACTTGCAGGAACCAGGCGGCGTAGGCGCCCAGCATGACGAATTCGCCGTGCGCGAGATTGATGATTCCCATTGCGCCGTAGATGATCGAGAGGCCCATCGCGACGAGCAGCAGGATTGACCCGATACTGAGGCCGGTCAGAAACTGCTGGATGAGTTGGTCCATGCGTCAATGCTCCGCCAAGCGTGACATGGGCGGGCGCGCGGAGGTGCGCGCGCCCGCACGGCGTCAGTTCTGAACGACCAGACCATTTTCGCTGCAGACCTGTCCCGGATAGGCCGCGTAGGGGAGTGGCTTCAGCCAGTCCTTCGCCTGAACCAAAATCTTGAACTGCCCGTCCGATTGCGCCTGCGCGATCTTCGGCCAGAGCCAGGTGTGCAAATTCTCCGGCTCGATACGGACCTTGCCTTGCGGCGCCAGCGTTTCCTGTCCCTTGACCGCGTCGCGAATGTTCGGCGGCGTGATGTCGCTGACGGCGAGCTTTTCGACCGCCTGCTTGAAGAGATGAACCTGGAAGTAACAGGCTTCGGACACGAAGTGGGTCACCTTGTCGGCACCCCAGCGCTTCTTATAGGCCGCCACGAACTTCTCGTTTTCTGGCGACTGATAGACCATGAAATACGGCGCGGAGGTGAAGTGCCCGGCTGCGGCTTCACCGCCCATCGCCGCGATTTCGTTCTCCGAGGTCGTCAGGCTCGCCATGGGCATTTTCTCGGGGTCGAGACCGGCGGCGTGGTATTGTCGATGCAATGCCACCACGGAATCGCCGACCACGGTTGAGAAGATGACGTTCGGCTGCGTCGACTTGAACTTGTTGATGACGGACGAGAACTCGGAATGTCCCAGCGGAACGTATTCTTCCGCGACGACTTCGCCGCCGTGTTTCTGCAGGAGCTTCTTGCAGTAGTTGTTCTCCTCTTTCGGATAGATGTAATTCGATCCGATCAGGTAGAACTTCTTGCCGAACTTGTTGATCAGCCAGGGAATGAATTCGTCTTGCTGCTGATTGGGAACGGCGCCGGTGTAGATCACGTTCTTCGAGCATTCGCGCCCTTCGTAGAGCGTCGGATACCAGTAGAGATTGTGCTGCCGCTCGAACACCGGCAGCACTGCCTTGCGGCTTGCCGACGTATAGGAGCCGAATACGCTGACGCACTTATCGCCGACGACGAGCTTGCGCGCCTTGTCCGCGAACGTCGCGGGATCCGACGCGGGATCTTCCACTACCGGAACGATCTTCATGCCCTTGATGCCGCCGGCGGCGTTGATTTCCTCGATCGCCAGAAGCGTGGCCTTGTTGAGCGATTCCTCGATGATCGCCGTGGTGCCTGTCAGCGAGAACAGCACGCCGACCTTGATTTCCCCGGCGGCCGCCGCTGCGAGATCGGCGTTCTTGATCCAGATGTGCGGGAAGCCGGTGCTTGCAAAGGCGCCGAATGCTGCGGTGTTTTTGAGGAGTTGTCGCCGCGTCAGTTTCATGTCCATCCCCTGTTGAAAAACAAAAAGCCCTCCCGATGCGCGCGAGCCGCGAGCATTGGGAGGGCTTTGTTGCCGATGTTAACGTTGGCGGCAGTGTCGCCGCCGATCCCCGCTATTGGGGATTAGTGTTGCTGATCGTAGCCAAGCAGTTCGAACGAGTCAACTATCGCCGCGGCGACAGCACTCGTTGAGACGCGACGATCCATCGCCTGCCGCCGAATGAAACTATACGCTTCGTTCTCGGCCATGCGTCTTGTCGTCATCAGGATGACTTTCGCGCGCTCGACCGTGCGCATCGAGCGGAGGTTTTCGTCGAGACGCTCGATCTTGGCACGCAAGCGTTGCTCGTAGCGAAACTGGCTACGCGCGAGCACGAGACTTGCGATCACCGCATTGCCATTGAAAGGCCGGGACAGAACGGCGTCGGGTGTCGCGTGAGCCAGCGCCTCGACCTGAATCGGATCGCCGTTCGGAAGAATGATGACGAGCGCGGCGCGCGCATCGCCCGGAATCCATGGCAGCCGTCGTGCGAGATCGGGTGCGTATTCGCAATAGACGACATCGGCATCGCCGGGGATCGTTTCCGGCATCGGCCAGGTCTGCCGCGCGCGTATGCGCAAGCGTTGCAGTTCGCGAACCAGAAAAGCGATCTGGTCGTCGAGCGGCGCGACGACGACGACCGTCAATCCGTTGAGTTCCTGAACGACCGATTTGTGGTCGCTTACGAGGCTGTCGATCTTCACCTTCGGTTTGCTGAGATCGTTCATCGTCATGACTCCGCACCGGCCATCGCGCGTCCATATCCGATCAGGAATGGGTCCGGGTGAATGGGAGATTGGGATTGGTCCAGAATGTCGAATTGTCCGCGCCGGTTCGCCCGTCCGATCCTCGTCCAGAGATCGGTATGGCCGGACATGGGATCAACCGTGACCTGTCCTTGGGGAGCGTCGAAGGTGGTGCCCAGCACCATGGCGCGCAGGACGTCGGTATCGAGCGTGTTGGCGTGTTCAAGCGCCTTCGCGAACAGATGGAGCTGAAAGTACGACGACTCGACGCACATGTTCGTCGAGCAGTCGTCGCCGAACCGCTTCTTGAATTTGGCAACGAACTCCGCGTTCCCGTTGCCCGCGACGCCTTCGAAATACGGAGCTGCGGTGATGTGGCCTTCGCCGACATCGAAACCCATCGCGCGAATCTCGGCTTCGGTGGTGGTAAGGCTCGCAATCGGCATCGTTCGCGGATCGAGACCGGCTTCGGTATAGGCCTGATAGAGGAACACCGTTCCATCGCCGACGACCGTGGAGAAGATCACGTCGGGTTGCAGGCGGCGAATTTCATTTACGATCGGCAGAAAGTCCTGCCGCCGGGCGCGAATGTTGAGATAGCGCTCCCCCACCACCGATCCCCCGTTTTCCTTGAGGATCTCGCGCATCACGCGATTGGATTCGTGCGGATAGATGTAGTCGGAGCCGATGAAGTAAAAGCGATTTCCGTAGGTCTTCATCAGAAAGCGACACAGAGCCAGACTGTTCTGGTTAGGTGCCGCGCCGGTATAAATCACATTGGGCGAGGCTTCGAAGCCCTCGTACAATGTCGGGTACCATAGAAGGCCGTTGAGCCGCTCCACGACGGGCAATACCGCCTTGCGGCTCGACGAGGTGTAGCAACCGAAAATCGTGCTGACGTTGTCTTCGATCATCAGCCGCTTGGCGAAATGACCGAACGCCATGGCCTCGGAACCGGGATCATAGATAACGGGAATCAGCTCGCGACCGTTGATGCCGCCTGCCGCGTTGATCTCCTCGATCGCAAACAGGGTTCCGTGATACTGGGTTTCCTCGATCACCGACATGAAGCCGGTGCGGGAGAACAGAACCCCGATCCGCCAGGGTGCGAGGGTCTTGCGAGACGAGCTCAGCATGAAGTGCTCCTGTCGGTGAGCAACCAACCCGAAAGGAGCGCTTCTATAACAAAAATCGAATCTGCGAAAGATTATCGAAAAGATCGATCTTGCATTGCAACGAATTTGTGCGGCCAAAGGTTCGGGATCACGCGTGTTCCAGGCAACTCCTGCCGGGGAATTGCCAAGGTATGCTCGCAGCTCGCAATGAAACTAACGCCCGACCGCCGGAGGTGGTGAGTCAACTCCGGCGTCACCGGATGACCCAGCACGCCATGGATTGAGAAGTGGCGGGATGGTATGGCCCCGATCAGCCGACCTGCCGGGTTTGCTCCTCCCAGAACGGACGGCGCAATTCGCGCTTGAGAATTTTTCCGGCGCCCGAGAGCGGCAGCGGCGTCTCGCTGATATCGGCACTGCGCGGACATTTATAGCCGGCGATCAATGTCTTGCAGAACGCGATCAACTCGTCCTCGGTCAACGCCGCGCCGCTTTTGGTGACGACGACGGCGTGGACCTGTTCGCCCCACTGCGCGCTCGGAATGCCGATTACCGCGCATTGCGCGACCGCGGGATGCTTGGCGATGGCATTCTCGACCTCGACGGAATAGACGTTCTCGCCGCCGGAGATGATCATGTCTTTCACCCGGTCGACGACGTAGATGAAGCCGTCCTTGTCCATGTAGCCGCCGTCGCCGGTGTGCATCCAGCCGTCGATGACGGCTTTGGCCGTCTCCTCCGGCCGTTCCCAATAGCCCATCATGACGACGTCGCCGCGTACCGCGATCTCGCCGACGACGCCGGTGGCGACAGGCTTGTCGTCGGCATCGACAATGCGCACCTCGCAACCGAGCGTGGCCCGGCCGGCGCCGCGATGGCGTCCCTTGGCGCGGCCGTCGTCGATATGTTCGTTCCAGTGCAGGATCGTCGCGATCGGCGACAGTTCGGTCATGCCGTAGGCCTGGGTCAGGCGGATCTTTGGCAAGGCGGCCGTGGTTCGATCCAGCACCGCCTCGCTGATGGGCGATGCGCCATAGGTGATCTCCTTCAACGAAGACAGATCGTAGGAGCCGAGGGCGGGGTGATCGACCAGCATCTGGATCATCGTCGGCACCAGAAGCACGTCGGTGACGCTTTCGCTCTGGATAACGCTCATCACGCCCTCCGGCGTGAAACTCTGGACGATGACGTTCGAGCCGCCGCTGAGCAGCAGCGAATACATCGCGGCGCCGTTGGCGAGATGGAACATCGGTGCGGCGTGGAGATAGACCGCCGATGCCTGAAACATGCCTTCGCCCAGTGCGTTCAGCGCGTTCGCCATCAGGTTTCGATGACTCAGCATCACGCCCTTGGAGCGTCCGGTGGTTCCGCCGGTGTAGAAGATGCCGGCGAGGTCTTCGCCCTTGCGCATCACATCCGGGACGGGCGCGCTGCGGGCGATCAGGGCTTCATAGTTCTCCATGCCGGCTGGCGTGTCGGTGTCGTCGGCGAATATCAGCGTCAGATCGGAAAGGGCCTTGGCCATCGTCGCGCCGGTGGCCGCGAATGCCGTGTCGACGACGAGCACATTGGCACGGCAGTCGAGGAGCGCGTCCTCGTTCTCAAGCGGGCTCCAGCGAATGTTGAGCGGAACAATTACCGCGCCTGCCCAGGCTGTCGCCAGATAGAGTTCGAGGTAACGATCGGAGTTCAGCATCAGGACAGCGACCCGATCGCCTTCGTTGACGCCGAGCGCACGCAGCGCGGATGCGAGCCGCGCCACGCGGTCTCCGATCTCGGCCCAGTTGCGACGCCGATCCTTGAAGACGGTCGCGAGCCCTGCGGCGTTGATCTGCAAAGCGCGTCGCAGGCCGTGTGTAACGTTCATGGTTTCCTCCCGGGAATGTGGTGTTGTTATTTCTTACGAACGGGCTTCGCGGCCTTCTTTTCGGGTGTTTTCTTTCTGGATCGTTTCGCGATGTCCGCCGTGAGCCGGATTGCGAAATCGTCCGCTATCTGATCGGGGGACAGTTCCCCCCCCGGCTTGTACCAATGCCCGATCCAGTTCAGCGCACCGAGAATGGCGAACGCCGTCAGCTTCACATCGCACGGGGCGATCGAACCGTCGGCGATGCCGCGCTTGATTGCGTTGCGGAACGCGCGATCAATGCGGCGCTTGCCGGTGAGCGTGGTCTTCTGATTGGCTTCGGAGAGGTCGGCGACGTTGAAGCGCACCAGACTGGCGCCGAAATCGCTCGCCATGATGGTGGCATAGGCACGCACCAGCATCCGCAGCGTGGCAAGCCCATTCTCGCCGGCCGTTTCGATTTCGGCGATGCGATCCTCGACGCGTTCCTGCCCGTTGGTCCAGCACTCGAACAGGATGTCTTCCTTGCTGCGGAAGTAGTTGTAGAGCGCCGGCTTGGTGATGTTCAGCCGATCCGCCACCTCGTTGAGGGTGGCGCGATGATAGCCCTGCTCGAGAAACAGCTGCACGGCGGTGCGCAGCACGGCGTCGCGCTTTTCGTCGCGAGCGCGCCTGCGGCTTTCGAAAGGCAGCCAGGGTGAGTGGTCGGGGGCTGGGGTTCGGGTATCCATCTCGGTCCTTTCGCGGGCATTGACACCCGCGCGCCTGACGTATATTACCCAAGAGTAAGAAAAAGTCCATATGGTAATTTACAAGGAGGTCGACGATGTCATCGCAGGCGTATGTTGCCGGGGTCGGCATGATCCCCTTCACCAAGCCGGGCGCGAATGAACCCTATCATGTGATGGGAAGCGAGGCGTTGCGGCGTGCATTGAGCGACGCCGGCATCGACTACGCGGCCGTTCAGCAGGCCTATGTCGGTTACGTCTATGGCGACTCGACGTGTGGCCAGCGCGCGCTCTATCCGGTCGGGATGACCGGCATTCCGGTCGTCAACGTCAATAACAACTGTTCGACCGGCTCGACCGCGCTGTTTCTCGCGCGGCAGGCGATCGAGTCCGGCGCGGCCGATTGCGTGCTGGCGCTGGGTTTCGAGCAGATGAAGCCGGGTGCGCTGGGATCCATTTATACCGACCGGCCGAGCGCGTTCGAGGATTTCGACGCCGCTGCCGACAAGCTGGTGGACGCGCCCGGCATTCCGCTGGCGCTGCGCTACTTCGGGGGCGCCGGCCTCAGCCACATGAACAAGTACGGCACGCCGCTGAGCGCGTTCGCGAAAATTCGCGCCAAGGCCAGCCGTCATGCCAAGAACAATCCGCTGGCGCTGTTCCGCAAGGAAGTCACCGCCGACGATGTCATGGGCGATCAGGTGATCTGGCCGGGCGTGATGACACGTCTGATGGCGTGTCCGCCCACCTGCGGCGCGGCTGCCGCGATTTTGGTGTCGGAGAAATTCGCGAAGCAGCATGGTCTGCGCGCCGACGTCCGCATTCGCGCGCAGGCGATGACCACCGACACGCCGTCGACGTTCAATGCCGGCGACATGATGCAGGTGGTCGGGTCCGACATGGCCCGGGCCGCCGCGCAGCAGGTTTACGAGGCGTCGGGCGTTGCGCCCGGCGATCTCGATGTCGTTGAACTTCACGACTGCTTCGCGCACAACGAACTCATCACCTACGAAGCCCTCGGGCTTTGTCCCGAAGGCGAGGCAGCCCGCTTCATCGATGACGGCGATAACACCTATGGCGGGAAGGTTGTGACGAATCCATCCGGCGGTCTGCTGTCCAAGGGGCATCCGCTGGGCGCGACCGGACTGGCGCAATGTTACGAACTGACGCGCCAGTTGCGCGGCACGGCAGAGGCCACTCAGGTCGACGGTGCGCGTCTGGCGCTCCAGCACAATCTCGGCCTCGGCGGCGCGTGTGTCGTCTCGCTGTATGAGCGTGTGTGAGCGCGGACAATGGTTGATCGATCCGCCATCGGGCGCAGTTTCACGCCCGTCACCGCGCAGGTCGAGCCGGGTCGGCTGCGCTATTTCTGCGAGACGATCGGAGAGAAAAATCCGATCTATCGCGACGCGCAGGCGGCGCGTGCCGAGGGGTACTCGGCAATTCCCGTGCCGCCGACCTATCTCTTCTGCCTGGAAATGATGGACGCGGAAAACCCGTTCGAGTTTCTCACCGAACTCGGCATCGATCTGGCGCGGGTCCTGCACGGCGAGCAGGGCTTTACCTATCATATCCCTGCGGTGGTCGGCGATACGCTGACGTTTCGCTCTCGCGTGACAGACGTCACCGACAAGAAGGGGGGGGCGATGACGCTGATCGTCGTCGTCACCGAAGTCACGCGGCAGGATGGCGCCCATATTGCCGATACGACGCGGACCATCGTGGTGCGAAATCCAAAGGCGGCATAACGTGACACAGGCAACGAACGGCTCAGTCGGCGATCGCGTCGTGCACAAGGCGTTTCCGCCGATCACGCGGCACACGCTCGCCCTCTATTGCGGGGCGTCGGGCGATCACAACCCCATCCATGTCGATCTCGACTTCGCCAGGGACGCCGGTTTTCCGGACGTCTTCACGCACGGGATGCTGGTGATGGCCTACCTCGGGCAGGCGCTGACCGATGCGGTTCGCCCGCAGGACATTCGTGCATTTTCAACGCGGTTCGCCGCGATCACGCAACTCGGCGCTCAGCTCACTTGCGAGGGGCATGTCACCGAACTCGTCGATCGCGACGGCGAGCCCTGCATGAAGATCGCGCTGGTCGCCAGGGATGAAGCCGGTGAGGCCAAGCTGCTGGGCGAAGCCATCGTCGCGCGTTGATTCTATCGCATTCGATCAGGACATATTCATGAGAAAACTTGACGGAAAAGTCGCGCTGGTGACCGGCTCGGGCCGCGGCATCGGCCGTGCCATCGCGTTGAAGCTGGCAAGTGAAGGCGCCAGCGTCGTTATCAACGACCTCGACGCCGCGCCGGGCGATGCGGTGGCGGATGAGATCAAGGCGGCCGGCGGAAACGCCATCGCCATCAACGGCAGCGTGTCCGAGGCCGGATTTGCGGATCGCTTCGTCGGTGGGGCCCTTGAGGAGTTTGGCGGCCTCGACATTCTGGTGAACAATGCGGGCTACACCTGGGACGCGACGATCCAGAAGATGACCGACGAGCAGTTCCAGGCCATGCTCGACGTACATCTGGTCGCACCGTTCCGCATTCTGCGCGCGGCGGCGGAGCCGATTCGGGTGATGGCGAAGAAGGAAGCCGAAGCCGGTCGCGAGGTGTTCCGCAAGGTGGTGAACATCTCTTCCATCGCGGGCCTCTACGGCAATGCGGGTCAGGCCAGCTATTCGTCGGCGAAAGCGTCGCTGGTCGGTCTCACCCGCACGCTGTGCAAAGAGTGGGGCCGCTACAAGGTCAACGTCAACTGCGTCGCCTTCGGCCTCATCAACACGCGGCTCACGCAGCCGATTGAAACGCAGCAGAAAACCATCGACGTCGCCGGCCGCGATATCAAGGTCGGGGTGCAGCCGCAACTGCTCGATACGATGGCCAGGATGATTCCGCTCGGCCGTGGCGGGACGCCGGAGGAAGCCGCGGATGCGGTCTACTTGTTCTGTAGCCCGGAATCCAACTACATCAGCGGACAGGTCGTCGTCTGCGGCGGTGGCCTGATCATATAGAGGAAACGCCGATGCAGTATCGCTCGCCCTGGATGACGGAGGAACTGGATGCCTTTCGCGACCAGTTTCGCAAGTTTCTCGCCAAGGATTTGGCTCCGCGCGCCGAGACCTGGCGCAACCAGCGGCTGGTGGACCGTTCGGCCTGGCTGGCCCTCGGCGAGATGGGCGCGCTGCTGCCCAGCATTCCGGAGAGCTACGGCGGCCTCGGCGCAAGCGCGGCCTACGACGCGGCGGTGTTCGAGGATATCGAACGCGTGGTGCCGGAACTGAACAACGGTGTCACGGTTTCCAGCGGCATTGTCGCGCACTACATCGAGCGATACGGCTCCGAGGCGCAGAAGCAGCGCTGGCTGCCCGGTATGGCGCGCGGCGAATTGATCGGCGCCATCGCCATGACGGAGCCGGGCACCGGCTCCGATCTGCAAAGCGTGCGCACCTCGGCACGGTGCGAAGGCGACAACTATATCATCAACGGCCAGAAGACGTTCATCACCAACGGGCAGACCTGCGATCTCGTCATCGTCGTCGCGCGGACCGGCGGCACTGGCGCGAAGGGGCTGTCGTTGATTGTGCTGGAGACGGCGGATGCCAAGGGATTCCGTCGCGGCCGCAAGCTCGACAAGATGGGCCTGCCGGCGGCCGACACCTCCGAACTGTTCTTCGAGGATGTCGCCGTGCCGTGCGCCAATCTGCTCGGTCCCGAGGAAGGGCAGGGCTTCGTGCAGTTGATGCAGCAACTGGCCTGGGAGCGGCTGATTATCGCGATCTGCGCAGTATCCTCGATGGAGCGCGCGGTCGAATTGACCGCCGACTATACCAAGGAGCGCAAGGCGTTCGGCAAGGCGCTGCTGGACTTCCAGAACACCGCCTTCACCCTCGCCGAGCGCAAGACCGAGGCGATGGTGGCGCGCGTCTTCGTCGATTTCTGCATCGGACGGATGATTGCCGGCGACCTCGATGCGGTCACCGCGTCGATGGCCAAATGGTGGTGCGCGCAGAAGCAGGTCGAGACCATCGACGAATGCCTGCAACTGCACGGCGGGTACGGTTACATGGACGAATATCCGATTTCGCGGATGTTCGTCGATGCGCGCGTGCAGAAGATCTACGGCGGCACCAACGAGATCATGAAACTCCTGATTGCCCGCTCACTATAGGAGCAACGAATATGCCGAAGGTTCTGACGGAACGTCGCGGGTCGGTTCTTGTTCTTACCCTCAACAATCCGGAGCAGTACAATGCCCTGGCAGGGAGTTTGCTCGACGAACTGAATGCCGCGCTGGATTCCGCGTTCGCCGACGATTCGGTACGCGCCATTCTGCTGACCGGGGCGGGAAAGGGATTCTGTTCCGGCGCGCAACTGGGGGGCGATGCCTTCAACGCCGGCGAGCGTGTTGCATCGCTGCTACGCGAGCAAGTCAGTCCGCTGATCGAGAAAATGCGTGGCGGCGACAAGCCCATCGTCGTCGCTGTCAACGGGCCGGCGGCCGGTGCCGGCGTCGGCATCGCGCTGGCGGGCGATGTTGTCATCGCCGCGCGCTCGGCGCGGTTCGTGCTCAGTTTCGTTCGGCTTGGCGCGGCTCTGGATGCCGGAACGTCGCTGTTCCTGCAACGCTCCATCGGCATTGCGCGCGCCCGCGCGTTGGCGCTGCTGGGCGAGCCGATCACCGGGGAGCAGGCGGCGCAGTGGGGTCTGATCTGGAAGACGGTCGATGACGCGGCGCTGTTCGACGAGGCGTTTGCGGTCGCGCAAAGGTTTGCCGAGGGGCCGCCCGTCAGCATCGGTTTGATCAAGGCGCAGGTCGAAGCTGCGTGGAGTGCGCCGCTGGCGGATGCGCTGGATCGGGAGGCGGTCGCGCAAGCGCGAGCCTTCGTGACCGAAGATCTGCGCGAGGGCGCGGCCGCTTTCGTTGAAAAACGCTCGCCCCGGTTCGCTGGCCGCTAGAGTCTGTTTCAACTCCGCTGAATCAGACTCTTCGCTTATCTCTCTGATTGAGCATGATCTTGTCCGAAAATCGGTTTCCACTTTTCGGGATCATGCTCTGAGGCGTTTCGCACATTCCCAAAGCGTGGCGGCTCAGGCCTGGATCTTGCAAAGATAGTTTGTCGGCACCGCGGTCGTGAACTTGAGTTCTTCCATCGAAATGGAGGAACTGATTTGCGAGAATTCCAGCTTCTCGATCATCGCCTTATAGACCTGATCGTAGGCGGCGACGTCGGGGACCATGACCTTCAGGATGTAATCGACCGTGCCAGTGAGGCGATAGGCCTCGACGATCTGCGGGATGCTTTCGATCATCTGGCGGAATTTGACGAGCCATGCCATTTCGTGGCGTGGCGCGGTGACGGAGATGAAGACCGTCATGGGAACGCCGGCGCGTTTGGGATCGACCAGCGTTACGCGTTCGCGAATGACGCCGGCCTCCTCCATGCGTCGGATTCGTCGCCAGCAGGGCGTCTGCGAGAGCCCGACCGCCTCCGCGATCTCGCCGACAGGGCGGTCGCGCTGCTGGAGGAGGTCGAGAATCTTCCGATCGATCTCGTCGAAGGTCGTCGTCATGTCTGGATGAACTCCATCAGCGTGCCGCCGCCATCGTCGGGCGAGACGAAAATGCTCTTTCCGTCCCGACGCTTCACGAACGCGATCGATTTCGATTGCAGATGCGCTTGCGCCTTTGCGATGTCGTCGACGGCGATCTGGAGCGCGGCGAAATCGCTGCGGAGAATGCGCTCGGAATCCATTCCGGCGTAACATTCCGTCACCGCCGCAGGCGTCATGCAGACGATGGCCGCGGACTTCTCCCCGGTCGTCACGGTGAAGGTGTTGCCGCCGCCCTCGATGCGTCCCGCCGCGAACAGACGCGCGAACGCGCGCGCCGTTTCCTCCGGCGTCTCGGATGCCACGACGATGCCCGCCAGCGCGATCGCGCCGTTGGCATGGCTCATCAGTTCGGGCCGCCAGACCATGTCCCGGGTCTTATGCTGGCACATGAACATTTCACCCCTGGGCACTTCGCGCGGCTCGAACGTTGTGACGGAAAACGCCGCGGTGCCGGTGCTGCCGTCGGGAAGCGGCAGCGGGCGCGAGAAGTCCATGACGTCGCTGGTGGCAATGCCGAGTTCGGCGAGCGTGGTACGCGCCTCGCGTGCGTCGCCGATACGGCACGCGATCGCCGACATGCCGTCGCCGTTTTCGGCGAGCGCCTTGCGCTTGCTGGCGTTGCGCGGCGTTTCCGCGATCATGCCCAGCAATTCGAAATAGTCGTCTTGCAGGATGATCGTGTAGTTTGCGCTGCCCATATGCGGGCTGTGGGTCCCACGCGGCGACAGCGTAAAGCCGAGCGTGGCGAAGTGCCGTGCCGCCGCGTCCAGATCGGAAACGAGGACGATGATGTGGTCGATGCCTTTGACGGGATGGCTCATGTGCTGCTTCTCGATTTTGGATGGCTGCGGGTTTGTTTTGGTTTATTTATCTACGAAATATCAATTTCGCGATATATCATATCTAGTAAATAGCACAAATATTGGATTGAAACTCTGATAATAATCTGGTTTCGTAGTTTTAATTGACATTCTATGACATGTGGCGGAGCATTGCCGTATATCGCAGTGCGGTAGCGTTGCTATCGGTTTCCAATCCAGGAGGGGCATAATGCAAGGGATGAAGGGGCGGCTTTTGCTGCTGGCGGGGGCGCTGTGCGTGGTCACGGCAGGAGCCCGAGCCGAAGAGGTCAAGCGCGGCGGAACCGTCGTCATTCACATGGTCTCGGAGCAGGGCGTGTTGAATCCCGCGCTCCGCGCCTCGACCGGCGTTTATCAGATCAGCGGCAAGATCATGGAGCCGTTGATCGACAAGACCTATGACGGTTACGTCGGCGTTCTTGCCACCGAATGGTCGTCCACACCCGATGGCAAGGCGATCACCTTCAAGCTGCGGGAAGGCGTGAAGTGGCACGACGGCAAGCCGTTCACCTGCGACGACGTGGCCTTTTCAGCCATGAATCTCTGGAAGAAGCTGCTGAACTATTCCACCACGCTGCAGGCGAATCTGGAAGCGGTCGATTGCCCGACCCCTTACACCGCTGTCTTCAAGTATTCGAAGCCGATGCCGCTCGAATTGCTTGTCGCCGCGATGCCGGATCTCGGCCATCCGGTGCCGAAGCACCTCTATGAAGGCACCGACATTCTCAAGAACCCCTACAACCAGAAGCCGGTTGGCACGGGTCCGTTCAAGTTCGTCGAATACAAGCGTGGCGAATACATCATCGCCGAACGCAACAAGGATTACTGGCGCAAGGGATATCCTTATCTCGATCGCGTAATCTGGCGTTTCATTCCGGACAAGGCGGCCGCTGCTGCCGCGCTGGAAGCGGGTGAAATCCACGAATCGGGCTTCAACGGCATTTCCATGGAAGACATGGTGCGCCTGAGCAAGGATCCGCGTTTCGACGTGGGGCCGAAGGGTTTCGAGAACAACGTCGCTCACTCCACCGTCGAATTCAATCTCCGCAATCCGATCCTCGCCGACGTTCGTGTTCGCCGTGCGATCTATCACGCGCTCGACATCGACTTCGCGCTGAAGACCATCATGCGCGGCTACGGCAAGCCGGGCCGGGGACCGATCCCGAGTGCTGGCGGCGCCAACTATACGGACGACGTGCCGACCTATCCTTACGACCTCGAAAAGGCCAAGGCCTTGCTCGACGAAGCCGGCTACAAGCCGGATGCCAACGGCGTCCGCTTCAAGCTCAAGCATCGTCCGGCGCCGTGGGGCGAGTACACCCAGCTCTGGGGTGAATATTATGCCCAGGCGCTGAAGAAGATCGGCATCAATGTCGAGCTCGTCACCAACGACGCGCCAGGCTTCCTCAACGGCGTGTATCGCGACCACGATTTCGACACCGCCAATGGCTGGCACCAGTTCCGCGCCGACCCGGCCGTCTCCACCACGGTCTGGTTGCGTTCCGGCGCGCCGGTCGGCACCGCCTGGTCCAACCAGTTCGGCTACAAGTCCGACAAGATGGATGGGCTGATCGACGCCGCGGCGGCCGAACTCGATCCGGCCAAGCGGGCCGATCTCTATCATCAGGTCCAGAGACTCGAGATGACGGATCTGCCGGTGATTTTCGCCATCGAACATCCGTTCCTCGGCATCACCAGCAAGAAGCTGAAGAATCACCACAATACGCCGCGCTGGGATTCGTCGAGCTGGTACGACCTGTGGCTTGATCAATGAGGCTGTCGGCCGGGGTGTTGTTCTTCGCCCCGGCCGCTTCCAGCAGAGCATCGCGATATGAGCCTTCCGGTTCCTCCGCTTCTGACCTACACCGTGCGTCGCGTGGTTCAGGCGATTCCGATCATCATCCTGATCATGATCGGCAGCTTTCTCCTGATCAAGCTCGCGCCCGGCGATACGGTCGACGCGCTCGTCGGCGACATGGGCGGCGCGGACCCGGCGTTCGTCGCCAGACTGCGTGCCGAATACGGGCTCGATCAATCGGTGATGGTCCAGCTGTGGCGCTACATGCTGAAACTCGCGCAGTTCGATTTCGGCTGGTCCTACGTCTACGAACAGCCCGTCATCACGGTGCTGATGTCCCGTCTCGGCAACACGATGCTGCTGATGGTCAGTTCGCTGGCGGTGGCGTTCACCTTCGGCGTCGCGCTCGGCGCTATCGCCGCCCGCCGCGCCTATTCGTGGACCGACAACATGATTTCGACGCTCGGCCTCGTCTTCTACGCGATGCCGTCGTTCTTCCTCAGTCTGCTGTTGATCCTCGTCTTTTCGGTGAAACTCGGCTGGCTTCCGGTCGGCGGCATCCGCACCATCGGCGCCTTCAAGACGGGGTGGGCGGACGTCGTCGACGTCGCGCGCCATCTGGTGATGCCGACGGCCGCGCTGTCGCTGATCTATCTTGCGTTCTACATGCGCCTGATGCGCACCAGCGTGCTGGAAGTGATGGACCTCGATTTCGTCCGCACCGCGCGCGCCAAGGGCGCGGGCGGGGCGCGGCTGATGTTTCACCACGTCATGCGCAACGCGCTGCTGCCGGTGGTGACGCTGCTCGGCCTGCAATTCTCCACGGTGCTTGGTGGCTCGGTGATCGTCGAGACGATCTTTTCCCTGCCGGGGATCGGGCAGCTTGCCTACACCTCTGTCGTCAAGCGCGATCTCAATACGCTGATGGGGATCATCGCGATCAGTTCGATCATCGTCGTGATCGTCAACGTGGTGACGGATCTCGTCTATGCCTGGCTCGACCCGCGGATCGAATTGAAATGACCGTTCCGGATACCAGCGTCACGCCAGAGTCCCTGCCGGATATCAACCTGATGCCGTCGCGCGGCATCGTGCTCTGGCGTCGCTTTTGCCGCAACCGGGCCGCCGTGCTTGGTCTCGTTCTCTTCGTCATCGTCGTGCTGATGGCGGCGCTCGCCGACGTGGTGACGCCGGGCGATCCGCTGCGCAACGCCGGCCCGCCGCTGACCGCGCCGCTGGTCCTGGTTGCCAACCCGTTGGGCACCGATCAACTCGGCCGCGACATCATGGCCGGCATCTTCCACGGCGCGCGCATCTCGCTGATCATCGGCGTGGTCGCGACGTTGATTTCGATTGCGATCGGCATCGTCATCGGCGCGGTTGCGGGCTACTTCGGCGGCAAGATCGATGGCGCGCTGATGCGCGTCACCGAGGCGTTCCAGACCATTCCGAGTTTCATCCTGCTGTTGACGCTGGTCGCGATTTTCGGCTCCAGCATCCAGAACATCGTGATCGCCATCGGCATCGTGTCATGGACCGCGCCGGCGCGTATGGTGCGGGCTGAATTCATGTCGCTGCGCCAGCGTGAATTCGTCGATGCCGCGCGCAATCTCGGCGTCAGCGACGTTGCAATCATTTTCCGCGAAATTCTGCCGAACGCGCTACCGCCGGTCATCGTTTTCGCGTCGGTCGTGATGGCGACGTCGATCCTGATGGAAAGCGCGCTGGCCTTCCTTGGACTCGGCGATCCGAATTATGCGAGCTGGGGCAACATGATCGGCCAGGGGCGCTCGGTGCTGCGCACGGCGTGGTTCTGTTCAGTCATTCCGGGCATCGCCATCCTTCTCACGGTGCTGTCATTTAGCCTGATGGGCGAGGGCCTCAACGATGCGCTCAACCCGAGGCAGAAGAAATGACCGGCGAGCGGACAACCATTCTCGATATTCGCGACCTTCAGATCACTCTGCCTGCCGGTGGCGATCGTCCCTATGCCCTGTCGGATTTCAACCTGACGGTGGGCGAGGGGGAGATTGTTTGTCTGGTCGGTGAGAGCGGCTCGGGAAAATCGCTGGCGGCCAACGCGGTGATGCGGCTTTTGCCCGAACCGCATGTCCGTGTCGCGCGGGGGGCGATCGGCCTCGGGGGGCAGGACCTGTTGTCGCTGTCGGAAGCCGAGATGCGCACCATCCGCGGCGACCGCATGGCGATGATCTTTCAGGAGCCGATGACGGCGCTCAACCCGCAGAAAACGGTCGGCTGGCAGATCGACGAGGTGCTGAAGCTGCACACCAAACTGAGCAAGGCCGAGCGCAAGGGGCGCGCGCTGGAAATCCTCGGCGACGTGCACATTCCCGATCCCGCCTCGACATACAATGCTTATCCGCACCAGATTTCTGGCGGGCAGCGCCAGCGCGTGATGATCGCGATGGCGCTGGTGTTGAAACCGCAACTGATTATCGCGGATGAGCCGACGACGGCGTTGGACGTCACCACGCAGAAGCAGATCCTGAAACTCATCAAGGATCTGCAGCAGGCGCAGGGCACCGGCATCCTGTTCATCACTCACGATTTCGGCGTCGTCGCGGAGATCGCCGACCGTATCGCGGTGCTCCGTCTCGGAGAACTGGTGGAGCAGGGACCCGCCAGCCAAATTCTTCTCAATCCGCAGCATCCCTATACGCAGAAGCTCATCGCCGCCGTGCCGGGACTGACGCCGCCACCGGCGAAGCCGGTGTCGCACGAACCGGTGGTGCTCGAAGCGAAAGACTTGCGCAAGACATTCGCGGCGCGCGGCGGTGTGCTGTCCGGCAAACGCAATCCGGTGATGGCGGTGAAGGATCTGTCTTTCCAGCTTCGCCGGGGCGAGACGCTGGGCGTGGTCGGCGAAAGCGGCTCGGGCAAGACGACAGTGTCGCGCATCGTGACGCGGCTTCTGGAGGCCGACAGCGGCGAGGTTCGCGTCGATGGACGCGATCTGATTTCCGCGTCGCGCGCCGAACTGCGAGCGCTGCGAAAAGATATCCAGATGGTGTTCCAGGACCCGATGGCCTCGCTCAATCCGCGCCGGCGCGTGGTGGAGCTGATCGCGCAAGGGCCGATCGTGCAGGGCGTTGCGAAGGACGTTGCCTATGCGCGGGCCCGCGAACTGCTGTCGCTGGTCGAACTTCCGCCGATGGCGGCCGAGCGCTATCCGCACGAATTCTCGGGCGGGCAGCGCCAGCGCATCGGCATCGCCCGCGCGCTGGCGATGGAGCCCCGCGTCATCGTCGCCGACGAACCGGTGTCGGCGCTCGACGTCTCGGTGCAGGCGCAAGTTCTCAAACTGCTGGCCGATCTCCGCGATCGTTTGCACCTTTCGCTGCTGTTCGTCACGCACGACCTGCGGGTCGCGGCGCAGCTTTGCGACAAGGTGATCGTCATGTCGAAAGGCGAAATCGTCGAAGCCGGCCCGACCGCGCGGGTCTTCGCCAATCCGGAACACTCCTATACGCGCTCATTGCTGGATTCGATTCCGGGGCGCGACTGGGAGCCGCCCGTTCGCGACGTGGCATGACGGACAACGCTGGGCTTTAAGGACCTGAAGACGGATGACATCGACAACGCCGACTGCTGTTTTCCCCAAGTCGATCTGGGCCGAGACGGCGCCGCCCCGCGCCCCAACGCAACCGTTGCAAGGAACGATGGAGGCCGACACCGTGATCGTCGGTGGCGGCCTCAGCGGGCTGTCGGCGGCGCTCCATCTGGCGCGGCGCGGCCAGAAGGTGGTGCTGCTGGAAGCAATGGCGGTGGGATGGGGAGCGTCCGGTCGGAATAACGGTCAGGTCATTCCGACGATGACGGCCGCCGAACCCGATGCTCTCGCCAAGCGCTACGGCGAAGTCGGCGAGCGCTTTGCGCGGTTGATCGGCAACAGCGCCAGCGTGTTGTTCGATCTCGTGCGCGAAGAAGGCATGGCGGCCGAGGCGGAGCAGGCCGGCTGGTTTCAGCCGGCGCATTCGCCCGGAAGGATGCGGTTGTCGAAAATGCGGGTCGAGGCATGGCAACGGTTCGGCTTTCCGGCGCGTCTGCTCGATCGCGACGAATCCCGCGCGCTGCTCGGTTCGGACTTCTGGTACGGCGGAATGTTCAATCCGACCGGCGGTCATGTGAATCCGCTGGCGCTGGCGCGCGGCTTTGCCGCGGCGGCGGAAAAGCACGGCGCGATCATTCACGAGGGAAGCCCCGCCACGGGATGGCGGCGCGAGGCCAACGGCTGGGCGGTGACGACAACGAAGGGGTCGGTGAAGGCGAAGAATTTCCTGCTTTGTACCAATGCCTATACCGGCGAGATGGTGCCCGGCCTCGCCAGCCGTCTCGCGCGCACCGTCGTGCCGGTGCTGGCCTGGCAGGTCGCGACCGTGCCGGTCTCCGACAATCTTCGCGGCACGATTTTGCCGGGCCGTCAGGCGGTGTCAGATACGCGCGGCGATCTTCGTTTTTTCCGTTACGATGCCCGCAACCGGCTGATCACCGGCGGCAACGTCATCGGGTCGCACGATGTCGGCCGCCGCGTATCGCAAAAGGCGGCGCGGAGTCTGGCCGAGGCGTTCCCTGAACTCGGCGTGCCGGAGATCACGCATGTGTGGAACGGCTACATCGGAATGACGTGGGATCGCTTCCCGCGCGTCCACAGTCTTGGCCCCGATGGCTGGGCATGGATCGGCTGTAACGGCCGCGGCGTGGCGCTGGGCGTCTCGCTCGGCCGCGAGATGGCGCGCGCGGTGTCGGGTGACGCGATCTCCACGCTGGCGCTGCCGGTCTCCGAGCCGCACCCGCTGCCGTTCCACAGCATCGCACGACGCATCGCGCCGAACTATCTGGCGTGGCTGCGCCGCAAGGACAAAGTCGAAATGGAAGCCTGAAGGACGGATCAAGCCATGAAAGACATGCCCATCCTCGAACGCCGGCGCATCGAGGCGCAGATTCTCAAGCACGTTCACGACGTCGTCTCGGCGCGATCCGGCACCGAGGAGGCCGACGCCGTGATCGGCACGGCAGTCAGCCGCTCCGCCATCGATCAGGGACGCGACTTCGCCACGGCGCTGGGCCACACGCCGAGCTTGCAGGACTTCGCGGACATCATGCCGCTGTGGGAGAAGGAAGACGCGCTTCGGGTCGAGATGGTGGAAGCGTCGTCGGAGAAACTCGAATTCAACATCGTGCGCTGCCGCTATGCCGAAATGTATCGCGAGATGGGGCTCGGCCGCATCGGCCATCTGCTGTCATGCAATCGCGATGGCGACTTCTGCGTCGGCTACAATCCGCAGATGAAGCTGACGCGTACGCAGACCATCATGAGCGGCGCGAGCCATTGCGATTTCCGCTATCGCCTCGAACCTGATGCCGACAAGACCGACAACGCGCAATAAACGGAGAACAAGAAATGCCCGTCGATAATTGGGTATCCGGCTGCCTCGACGAACTGGTCGCCTTCCGCCGCGATCTGCACAGCAACCCGGAACTTCTCTACGATCTGCCGCGCACGTCGGCGCAGGTGGCCAGCGCCTTGCGCAAGGCCGGCTGTGACGAAGTCGTCGAAGGCATCGGCAAGACCGGCGTGGTTGCGGTCATTCACGGCAAGAGCAACACGTCCGGCCGCGCCATCGGCCTGCGGTCCGACATGGATGCGCTGCCGATCCTGGAAGCGACTGGCAAGCCGTGGGCCTCGCAGACGCCCGGCAAGATGCACGCCTGCGGCCACGACGGTCACACTGCGATGCTGCTCGGTGCGGCGATGGGGCTGGTTCAGAGCCGGGCGTTCGACGGCACCGCGGTGTTGATCTTCCAGCCCGCCGAGGAAGGCGGCGCCGGGGCGCGGGCGATGATCGAGGACGGCCTGTTTCGCCGTTGGCCGGTCAGCGAGGTCTATGGAATGCACAACCGGCCGAACCTGCCGGTCGGAGAGTTCACCATCGCGCCCGGCTCGATCATGGGATCGGTCGATATGATTGACATCGAAATCGAAGGCGTCGGCGGTCATGCAGCGATGCCGCACCAGACCGTCGATCCCGCGCCGGTGATCGCGGCGCTGATTCAGGCTGTGCAGGCCATCACGGCCCGCACCATCAATCCGATGGACTCGGCGGTGATCTCGATCACCACGATTCACGGCGGCGATGCGTTCAACGTCATTCCGCAGACGATCCGCATGACCGGAACGGTGCGGACGCTGAACGATGCCGTTCGCGATCATGTCGAGGCGCGGCTCAATCAGGCGGTGACCGGGATCGCTGCGGCCTATGGCGCCCAGGGCAAGCTGGATTATTCCCGACACTATCCGGTGACGGTCAATCACGCGCATGAAACCGAACTGGCTGCAGTGGCCGCCGAAACGGTCGCCGGGGTCGGCCGCGTCAGCCGCGACATGCCGGCAACGCTCGGCGGTGAAGACTTCGCCTTCATGCTCAATGAGGTGCCGGGCGCAATGATCAATATCGGCAACGGGCCGAGCGCAGGCCTGCATCATCCCGCTTATGACTTCAACGACGAGGCGATTGCCTGGGGCTGTTCCTATTGGTGCGAACTGGTGCGGCAGCGTTTGCCACTCTGAGTTCGACAACAGCGCCATTCGATGGCCGGAGAGAACTGACGATGCAACAGCCAATCGTGACAATCGAGGCTGGCGCCTGTCCGGCGCCGGTCCCTTTGCCGGATTGCGCCGAACGGGAATGGACGCGCATGGCCATCGCCCGCCTTCAGGACGATGGCCGTCGCTCGGCCGATACGCATCTGCTCAAGCCGCTGTTTCGCGGCTTGAAGGGAATTTCGGTTTATCTCAAGGATGAAAGCACGCATCCGACGGGAAGCCTGAAGCATCGGCTGGGACGCTCGCTCTTTCTCTATGGCATCTGCAACGGAAAGATTCGCCAGAATACGACGCTGGTCGAAGCCTCGTCGGGATCGACGGCCGTCAGCGAGGCCTATTTCGCGCAGTTGCTCGGCTTGCGCTTCATTGCCGTGATGCCGCATTCCACCAGCCGGCAGAAGATCGAAGCGATTCAGAGTTTCGGCGGAGAATGTCATTTCGTCGATCGGGCGAACGACGTCTACGACGTCGCAATTCGCATCGCCAGGGAAACCGGCGGGCATTATCTCGATCAGTTCACCAACGCCGAGCGCGCCACGGACTGGCGCGGCAACAACAACATCGCGGAGAGCATCTTTCATCAGATGGAAGGGGAGGAGTTTCCCATTCCCGAATGGCTGGTGATGAGCGCCGGCACCGGCGGCACCTCCGCGACGCTCGGCCGCTACATTCGCTACAAGAACCTCGCGACCCGGCTTTGCGTCGTCGATGTCGAGAACTCGGCCTTTTACGACGCCTGGCGCACCGGCGATCTTCAGGTCACGGCGTCGGGGTCGCGCATCGAGGGTATCGGTCGGCCGCGTGTCGAGCCGTCCTTCGTGCCCGGCGTCATCGACCACATGATTCAGGTCCCGGACGCCGCGTCGATCGCCACCGCGCACGTTCTGTCCGAACGCCTGTTTCGGCAGATCGGCGGGTCGACCGGTACGAACTTCTTCGGACTATGCTGGATCGCGGCCAATATGATGAAGGCCGGCCGGCAGGGCTCGATCGTCACACTGATTTGCGACGGCGGTCATCGCTATACCGAGACGTTCTATAACCCCGAATGGCTGCGGGAGAACGGCATCGATATTGCTCCTTACCGCCGCATGATCGACCGTTTTCTCGACCAAGGCGAATTCCTCCCGCCGTCGTGACGGCATGCCTCTGCCGCGTCATCCGGCTCCCGGCCGGGATCAATCCCAACCAGCGAGATACTCATGAAACCCGTGTCCACCAATGCGGCGCCTGCCGCCATCGGTCCTTATTCCCAGGCGATTGTCGCGAACGGCCTCGTTTTCGTCTCCGGTCAGCTTCCGATCGATCCCGTAACGGGAGAATTCGTGTCGAGCGATCCGGTCGATCAGTGCAGGCAGTCGCTTCGCAACATCGAGGCCATCGCCAGATCGGTCGGCGCGGATCTCTCGCATGTGGTCAGGACGACGGTTTTGCTGAAGGATCTCGCCAGCTTTGCCGCGGTGAACGCCGCTTATGCGGAGTTCTTTCCCGGCGTTGCGCCGGCGCGCACCACCTTCGAGGCCGCCGCGCTCCCGAAGGGGGCGCTGGTCGAGATCGACGCGATCCTCGTTCTCGACAAGAAAGTCAGCGGCTGACGCCGATCGGGCGAAATCGTCCGGCTTTCATGCATCGGTCACGTCTTTGCCGAAAATGTTAAGCTAAAACGCGGCCTGGCCGCGTTTTTTCATTTGTGGGAAGGCGCGAACCTGCCTAGAGCTTTTCCGCTTCCAACGGATTCGGAAGCAAGGTTCGGCCTGCGGTCCCGGCCCGTCTTCGACGCATCGCGCGGTTGGCGTTTTGCGCGAGGACGAAGGGGATCAAACCCGGCGGCGCCGGCATTCATCGCCGCCAACATGACGTGATCTGATGATGTCAGGTTTCGCGAAGTCTTTTCAAAGGGTTGGTGCGCAGCGCCGGCGGGTCCTGTGGGGCGTCGTCGCAATCGCTGTTGCGGGCGGCGGTGCAGCCATCGCTCTGCGTGGCGGCCAGGAGCCGCGCGGCGATCTGGAGATGTCCAGCCAATCGCGGCGCAGCGGACCGCGTTACATCCCGAGTCCGGCCGAATGGGCCGCGCTCACGGTTGCGCCAGTGGCGGACCATACCTTTCGCACCGAACGCATCACCGAGGGCAAGATCGCGGTCGACGAGGACCGCTCGACGCCGGTGTTTTCGCCCTATGCCGGCCGGGTGATCAAACTGCTGGCGCGCCCTGGCGATCATGTGACGCAAGGCCAGCCGCTGTTCGTCATCGAGGCCGCCGACACGGTGCAGGCGCAGAACGATTTCATCGGTGCGGCGGCGGGCCTCAACAAGGCGAAGTCGCAGCTCGAACTGGCGAAAATACAGGAAACCCGCGCCCGCGATCTGTTCGACGGCAAGGCAATTCCGTTGAAGGATTTCCAGCAGGCGCAGGCGACGCTGGTGTCGGCCGAGAACGATCAACGTGCCGCGCAGACCGCGTTCGAGGCCACCCGCAACCGGTTGCGCATTCTTGGTCTCAGCGAGCAGGCCATTGCCGATTTTCAGCAGAAGGGCCGGATCGATCCGGAAACCACCATCGTGGCCCCGATCGCGGGCACTGTGGTCCAGCGCAAGATCGGTCCGGGCCAGTACGTCAATGCCGGTGCCAGCGATCCGGTGTTCGTGATCGGCGACCTGTCCACGGTCTGGCTCACCGCCTTCGTCCGCGAAACCGATGCCGCGATGATGGCGGTCGGGCAGGAGCTCTCCTTCAAGGTGCTGGCGTTGCCGGATCGCGATCTGCGGGCCCGCATCGACTACGTCGCCGCCGCCATCGATCCTGCGACCCGGCGGCTGATGGTGCGCGCCACCGTCAACAATGCCGATGGTCTCCTGAAGCCCGAGATGTTCGCCAACGTCACGATTTTCGCCGCTGCCAATCACGCCGCGGTCGGCGTGCCGAAACGGGCGCTGATCTACGAGGGCGACGAGGTTCGCGTCTGGGTGGTGCATGACGACAAGTCGATCGAACTGCGCAAGATCAAGACCGGTCTGACCAATGGCGACCTTGTCGAGGTGCTGGGCGATCTCCGTGCCGGCGAGCGCATCGTTACCAAGGGCAATCTTTTCATCGATCGGGCAGCCTCGGGAAGCTGACCGCGCCCGGCTCGAAAGTATCGGCCATCCATGCAACGTCTCGCCGCTTTTGCTGTCCATCGCCGCATCCTGATGGTGGCGCTGTTCGCCGCCGTGCTGATCGGCGGCGTCATTGCCTTCACCAGGCTCAACATCGAGGCCTATCCCGATCCGACCCCGCCGATGGTCGATATCGTGACGCAAAGCCCCGGCTTGTCGTCGGAGGAGATCGAACGCTACATCACGATCCCGATCGAGACACAGGTGGCCGGCATCAAGAACCTGCGCACCATCCGCACGGTGTCGCTGTACGGCCTGTCCGACGTCAAGCTGCAGTTCTCGTTCGACTACACCTATGACGAAGCCTTGCAGCAGGTGCTCAATCGCCTCTCGCAATTGCCGCCGCTGCCCAACAACGTGCAACCGCAAATTTCGCCCTTGAGCGCGGTCGGCGAGATCTATCGCTATCGTCTGGTGGGGCCGCCGAACTACAGCGTGCTCGACCTCAAGACGTTGCAGGACTGGGTGTTGCAGCGCCGCTTCCGCGCGGTGCCGGGTGTCATCGACGTCACCGGCTGGGGCGGCAAGACCAAGACCTACGAAGTGCAGGTCGATTTCAACAAGCTGGTCGCCTACGGGCTGACCTTGCCGCAGGTGCTTCAGGCGATCGGCAACGCCAACATCAATGTCGGCGGCAATACCGTCGATATCGGCTCGCAGTCGGCGGTGGTGCGCGGCGTCGGCCTGATCCGTTCGATCGACGATCTCGCCACCACCATGATCGCGCAGAGCGGCGGCAATCCGGTGCTGGTGCGCGACATCGCCACTGTCGGCGTCGGCGAGAAGCCACGACTCGGCATTGCCGGCATGAACGATGTCGACGATATCGTGCAGGGCATCGTGCTGATGCGGCGCGGCGAGCAGAGCACCCCGACGCTGGCGCGGGTCGAGGCGGTGGTGAAATCCATCAATGCTTCCGGCGTGCTGCCGCCGGGCGTGCGTATCGAACGCATCTACGACCGCAAGGATCTGATCGACGTCACGACGCACACCGTGCTGCATAACATGATCGTCGGCATCCTCCTGATCGTGCTGCTGCAATGGATGTTCCTCGGCGACCTGCGCAGCGCCCTGATCGTCGGCGCGACGATTCCGTTCGCGCTGTTCTTCGCCGTCATCATCATGGTGCTGCGCGGCGAATCCGCCAACCTGCTCTCGGTCGGCGCCATCGATTTCGGCCTGATCGTCGATGGCACTGTCATCATGGTGGAAGCGATCTTCCGCCGGCTGTCTCAGACCGCGGTGCTCTCGGAAGAAGAGGAGAGTCGCGCCGCGCCCGGCACGGTCGCCGAAATGAAGGACCATGCGATACTCAGCGCGTCGACCGACGTGGCGCGCTCGATCTTCTTCGCGGCGGCGATCATCATCGCCGCATTCCTGCCGCTGTTCACCCTGAGCGGTGTCGAGGGCAATATCTTCGGGCCGATGGCGCGGACCTATGCCTATGCGCTGGCCGGCGGCCTGCTCGCGACCTTCACGGTCACGCCGGCGCTGAGCGCCATCATTCTGCCGTCGCATCTCGAGGAGACCGAGACGCGACTGGTGCGCTGGCTTCACGGCCTCTACATGCCGGTGCTGCGCTGGGCGGTGGCAAGTTACAGAGTGGTCCTGGCCGGCGCCGCCTGTCTGGTCGTGATGACCTTCGTTGCCGGCCATTTCCTCGGGCTCGAATTCCTGCCCAAGCTGGAGGAGGGCAATCTCTGGATTCGCGCGACGCTGCCCTCGACCATTTCGCTGAAGGAGGGCAACGGCTACGTCAACGAGATGCGGCGGATGATCCGTGCGCGTCCGGAAGTCGAGTCGGTGGTGTCGCAGCAGGGACGCCCGGACGACGGCACCGACGCCGCCGGCCTTTTCAATGCCGAATTCTTCGCGCCACTCAAGCCGGTGAAGGACTGGCCCGGCGTCAAGGACAAGGACGCGCTCACTGCCGAACTCTTGGCGCAACTGCAGGCGAAATTTCCCGGCGTCGAGTTCAACTTCTCGCAGTATTTGCAGGACAACGTCGCGGAAGCCGTCTCCGGCGTGAAGGGCGAGAATTCGGTGAAGCTGTTCGGCAACGATCTCGCCGCACTCACTGAGACCGCGGACAAGATCAAATCGGTGCTCGCCACCGTGCCGGGCATCGTCGATCTGTCGGTGTTCACGTCTCTCGGACAGCCGACGATTCAGATCGACGTCGATCGCGCCCGCGCCGCGCGGTACGGGCTGTCCCCCGGCGATATCAATTCAACGATCCGCGTCGCCATCGGTGGCGACAGCGCCGGCGATCTCTATGAGCCCGGCTCTGACCGGCACTTCCCGATCATCATCCGGCTGGCACCGGAATATCGCAAAAGCGCCGAGGCGATCCAGAATCTGCGGATCGGGGCGCAGGGGCCGAACGGTACCATCACCCAGATCCCGCTCAGCGAGGTGGCGTCGATCAAGCTGGTGTCGGGTGCGGCCTATATCTATCGCGAGCAGCAGGAACGCTATCTGCCGATCAAGTTCTCGGTGCGCGGTCGCGATCTCGGCAGCGCCATCAAGGAAGCGCAGGACAAGGTGGCCGAGCAGGTGCAGTTGCCGGCCGGGTCGCGCCTCGAATGGGTCGGCGAGTTCGGCAACCTGCAGGATGCCATCCGCCGCCTGTCCATCGTGGTGCCGATCAGTCTCGCGCTGATCGCAATGCTGCTGTGGTTCAACTTTGGCTCGCTGACCGACACGCTGCTGGCGATGAGCGTGATTCCGATGGCGATCTTCGGCGGCGTCGTCGGACTGGTGGTGTTCGGTATTCCGTTCAGCGTTTCGGCCGCGATCGGCTTCATCGCGCTGTTCGGGATCGCGGTGATGGACGGCATCATCATGCTGTCGCAGTACAATCAACTGATCGACGACGGGCTGGACCGCATGAAGGCGGTGATCCGCACCGGCGAACTGCAATTCCGCCCAGTGCTGATGACCTGCGCGGTTGCCGGCATCGGGTTGTTGCCGGCAGCGCTGTCGTCCGGCATCGGCTCGCAGGTGCAGAAGCCATTGGCAGTGGTGGTGGTCGCCGGCATGTTGATTGCGCCGCTGGTGATCCTGGTAACGCTGCCGGTGCTGATCTCGCGTTTTTCGCGCGGGCGATAAAGGCTTACTTGCCCGAAGGTGTGCGCAGTCCATGCCAGGCGTCGCGCACCTGATGGTAGTGAACTTCCGGCAGGTAGTCCGGTGTGTGCAGGCCGAGGGTTTTGACGTCGAGGCTGCCGACCGCGCCGAGTAGCGTATAGGAGGCGATGACGCGGTCGCGTTGCGCGCCGATCAGCCGCGCCTTGGCCGCCACCAGATCCTGCTGCGCGTTGAGCACGTCCACCGTGGTGCGCTGCCCGCCCTGTGCTTCCTTGCGGACGCCGTCCAGCGCGACGGTAGCCGCGCGAACTTCGGATTCCGCGGCGCCGACCGCGGTCCGCGCCCCTTCATAGGACACCCATGCGGCGATTGCGGCGGTGCGGGCCTGGTTGCGAACCTGTTCGAGCACCAGCCGGCTCTGCGACGCCAGTTCCTTGGCCTGCCGTGTTTGCGAGGCGGCGGTGCCGCCGTCATAGATCGGCGCGGTGATCTGGCCGAGCACATAGGCCTGATCCGTCCCGTTGGTGCCGAGCGTGGTATCGCTCTGCCGCGAGCGGCTGACGCCGCCCTGCACGGTCACGGTCGGGTAAAGGCTGCTTTCGGCGACGTTGATGGTTTTCTCGGCCATGTCGACGTCGAAGCCCGCCGCCAGCACCGCCGGATTGGCGCGGAAGGCCAGCGCGGCCGCCTCGTCGCGGCTGCGTGGCAGCAGCCGCTCCACCGGCTGCGCCGGGCTGAGCCGGCCCGGCGCCATGCCGATGACCTGGGTATAGGTCGCCTGACTGACGGCCAGCGCGACCTCGGCCGCGTTCTGATCCGCAAGCCCGCGATTGAGCCGCGCCTCCGCCTGTGCGGTGTCTGTCGGCGTCACGTCGCCGGCGTTGAGCCGTCGCTGCGCCACGTTCAGCGTCTCCCGCAGCGAGGCGACGTTGGCGCGCTGCGCATCGACCAGCGACTGGTTGGCCAGCACGTTGGTATAGGCGGTCACCGCATCGAGCAGTACGCCTTGCCCGACGTTGCGCAAGGCCTCGCGACCGGACTTCACCTGAAACTCGGCGACGCGCACGCTGTTGGCGGTCTTGAAGCCGTTGAACAGCGTCTGCGTTACCGTGACGCCGATGGTCCACGGCTTTTGCGTCGCGGTCTGAATCGAATTGTCCGGGAGCAGGTTGCGAACGGCCTGCATCCCGCCGCTCAGGCTGGCGATGATCTGCGGCCGATAGCCGGCCAGCGCCTGCGGCACGTTCTCGTCGGTGGCGCGCTGGCGGGCGCGCTCGGCGTTGAGCTGGGGGTTGGTCTGGTAGGCCTTCACCAGCGCGTCGGCGATGGTTTCGGCGTGGCCGGGGGTCAGCCAAATGCAGGCCGGAATCGTGGCGACGATAGCCGAACGCCGCAGCCGCGATGCCACGCCAACTCCCGACGCCTGCCGTGCCATGTATTCCGCCGCAATCCGAAAACGCCAGATGGTCCGTCTTGTTTAGTGGGCCAGGCTGCCGGAGACAAATGCTTCCGCCGCAATGCCTGTGGTTTATTGGCCGGGACGATCACAATCTTATGACGATGACGCTTTGGAGACACGGCAGGCGGGAGGGCGATGCCGCGGTCTTGACGCCGACGGTTCGGATAAGGCTTGTGAGGGGTTCCGACGCAACCCGGATCGTGTTTCAATCGGGCGTTGTCGAACGGAATCCACGATGAATACAAGTCTGCCATCCCCAGTGTCACAGCCAGTCGTCGCCCGGTTGACCCGCGCGGCAATTTTTCTGGTCCTGACGCTGAACCCGGGAAAAGACAGCGAGACCACGGTGCGCGCCGTGTGCGCCGATCTGTCCGCGCTGCTGCGCGCGGTGGGTTTTCGCGATCTGGAGGGGCAGCTGTCATGCGTAATGGCATTCGGCTCCGACGCATGGGATCGGTTGTTCGGCGCGCCGAGGCCGAAGGACTTGCACCCCTTTCGTGAAATCCATGGCGTTCATCACGCGGTGGCCACGCCGGGCGACATCATGCTTCATATCCGCGCGACGCGGATGGACCTGTGTTTCGAGTTGGCGACGCACATCATGACGCGGCTGGGGGGCGCGGTCGCGACCGCGGATGAGGTGCATGGCTTCGCCTATTTCGACGACCGCGACCTGTTCGGCTTTGTCGACGGCACCGAGAATCCGGTCGATCAGGCGGCCATCGATGCCGCGATCATCGGCGACGAGGACAGCGCCTTCGCCGGCGGCAGCTATGTGATCGTGCAGAAATACCTGCACGATATGCCGGGTTGGAACGCGTTGCCCGTCGAGCAGCAGGAAAACATCATCGGACGGCACAAGCTGTCCGATATCGAACAACTGGATTCCGTGAAGAAGCCCTATGCGCACAACGTTCTGACCTCCATCGAGGAAGATGGAAAAGAGCTTCAGATCGTGCGCGACAACATGCCCTTCGGCGAGATCGGGAAGGGCGAATTCGGTACCTACTTCATCGGCTATGCGCGATCTCCGGACAGGATCGAGCAGATGCTGACGAACATGTTCGTCGGAAAGCCGCCGGGCAACTACGACAGGCTGCTCGATTTCAGCCGCGCCGTCACCGGCGGACTGTTCTTCGTGCCGACGGCAAGTTTTCTGGATGACGTCGTGGCCGACGCGACGCCGTCTCCGGTCGTGAACGACACTGATGCACCGGATGCGCGGCCCCGCGTATCCTCGGGCGAGGGATCGCTCGGTATCGGCTCCCTGAAGAAAGAGGCAGGACATGAATAATCTCCATCGCGAACTGGCGCCGATCTCGGATGCTGCCTGGGCTCAGATCGAGGAGGAGGCGTCCCGCACGCTCAAGCGTCACTTGGCCGCGCGGCGGGTGGTGGACGTTCCCGATCCGAAAGGCCTGAATCTCGCGGCGGTCGGCACCGGCCATCTGCATCAGATCCAATCGCCCGGCGATGGCATCCTGGCCGCACAACGCGAAGCGAAGGCGATCGTCGAACTGCGCGTCCCGTTTGAATTGACCCGCCAGGCGATCGACGACGTGGCGCGCGGCGCGCTCGATTCCGACTGGTCGCCGCTGAAGGAAGCGGCGCGCAAGATCGCATTCGCCGAGGATCGCGCGGTGTTCGACGGCTATGCCGCCGCCGGCATTCAGGGTATTCGCGCCGGCGCCAGCAATCCCGGCGTAGTGCTGCCGTCGAACGTGCGCGGCTATCCGGGCGCCGTTGCGCAGGCCGTAAGCCAGTTGCGGCTGGCCGGCTGCCAGGGCCCGTATGCGCTGGTGCTGGGCGCCGATGCCTACACGGCGGTCAGCGGCGGCAGCGACGACGGCTATCCGGTCTATCACCACATCGAGCGCATCGTCGAAGGCGGCATTATCTGGGCGCCGGCGATTTCCGGTGGCTTCGTGCTGACGACGCGTGGCGGCGACTTCGAACTCGACATCGGTCAGGACATTTCGATCGGCTATGCGAGCCATTCCGCCACGTCGGTGGAATTGTATTTTCTGGAGACATTCACCTTTCGGCTGCTGACGGCCGAGGCGGCCGTCGTGCTTGCGCCAGGGCAGAAATAGCAGCTTCCGCGTGGGGCGTAGGGTCGATGTCTCGACAGCGTCGGGTGTGCTGCGCGGGGTGAGGCGATCCAGCGTATCCGCGTGGAAACCCGCGCGCGCGTGCTGTAGCGCCCGCTCGCTCGACGACGCGCCGAACCAGCTCGCGCGGGCCGGCGCAAAGCTGTTGCCCAAGCCCGCCGTTTGGTGTCAGATTCCCGGGTCCGAGCACGTTCCGAGGGAATCGGAACGAGGCTCCAGATTCTCACCTTGACGCGTTTTCCTCGCGCGAACCGGTATCCACTTCGCGCGAAAACGCTCTAGATTGAACCCGTTCAATCGCCGGAAAGGCCTGTCCTCGAACCACCTCCATTGCATCGTCGTACATGTCCCGCATAAGTCGATGTCGGCCCGGCATCCGACCTCTCCCAAGTCAAGAAAGCCAGCGCATGAGCACGAAATCTCCCACCATCATCTATACGTTGACCGACGAGGCCCCGGCGCTGGCGACGGCCGCGTTCCTGCCCATCGTGCGTGCCTTCACGGCGCCAGCCGGCATCGATGTCGAAACCAGCGACATCTCGGTGGCGGCGCGCATCCTCGGCGAATTCCCGGAGTTTCTCACCGAGGCGCAACGGGTGCCGGACAATCTCGCCGAACTCGGCCGGCTGACGCTGTTGCCCGACACCAATATCATCAAGCTGCCGAACATCAGCGCCTCGGTGGCGCAGTTGATGGCGGCCATCAAGGAATTGCAGGGCAAGGGCTACAAGGTTCCAGACTATCCGGAGACGCCGAAGACGGAGGAAGAGAAGGCGATCAAGGCGCGCTACGCCAAGTGCATCGGCAGCGCGGTGAATCCGGTGCTGCGCGAAGGCAATTCCGATCGCCGCGCGCCGCTGGCGGTGAAGAACTATGCCCGCAAGAATCCGCACAGCATGGCGGAATGGAGCCAGGCCTCGCGCTCGCACGTCTCGCACATGCATCACGGCGACTTCTATCACGGCGAGAAGTCGATGACGCTGGACCGCGCGCGCGACGTCAAGATGGAACTCATCACCAGGAGCGGCAAGACTATCGTGCTCAAGCCGAAGGTGGCGTTGCAGGATCGCGAAGTCATCGACTCGATGTTCATGAGCAAGAAGGCGCTGCTGGATTTTTACGAGCGCGAGATCGAGGATGCCTTCAAGACCGGCGTGATGTTCTCGCTGCACGTCAAGGCCACCATGATGAAGGTGTCGCACCCCATCGTGTTCGGCCACTGCGTCAAGATATTCTATCGCGATGCCTTCGAGAAGCACGGCGCGCTGTTCGACGAACTCGGCGTCAACGTCAATAACGGCATGGTCGACTTCTACACCAAGATCGCGACCCTGCCGCAAAGCCAGCAGGACGAGATCCGGCGCGACCTGCATGCCTGCCACGAACATCGTCCTGAACTGGCGATGGTGGATTCGGCGAAGGGCATTACCAACTTCCATTCGCCCAACGATATCATCGTCGATGCCTCGATGCCGGCGATGATCCGCAACGGCGGCAAAATGTGGGGCGCCGACGGCCGTCTCAAGGATGTCAAGGCGGTGATGCCGGAGAGCACCTTCGCCCGCATCTATCAGGAGATGATCAACTTCTGTAAGTGGCACGGCGCATTCGATCCCAAGACCATGGGCACGGTCCCCAATGTCGGACTGATGGCGCAGCAGGCCGAGGAATACGGTTCGCACGACAAGACCTTCGAGATTCCCGAAGACGGCGTCGCCAACATCACCGATCTCGCCACCGGCGAGGTGCTGCTGAGTCAGGATGTCGAGAAGGGCGACCTCTGGCGCATGTGTCAGGTGAAGGATGCCGCGATTCGCGACTGGGTTAAACTCGCGGTCACTCGCGCGCGACATTCGGGAATGCCGGTACTATTTTGGCTCGATCCATATCGGCCGCACGAGGCGCAACTCATCACCAAGGTGAAGATGTATCTGCATGAGCACGACACCGCCGGACTCGACATTCAGATCATGAGTCAGGTGCGTGCGATGCGCTACACATTGGAGCGCGTGGTGCGCGGCCTCGATACCATCAGCGCCACCGGCAACATCCTGCGCGATTATCTCACCGACCTGTTCCCGATCATGGAGTTGGGGACATCGGCCAAGATGCTGTCGATCGTTCCGCTGATGGCGGGCGGCGGCATGTACGAAACCGGGGCCGGCGGCTCCGCGCCCAAGCACGTCCAGCAACTGGTGGAGGAAAATCATCTGCGCTGGGATTCGCTCGGTGAATTCCTCGCGCTCGCCGTGTCGCTGGAAGACCTCGGCCTCAAGACCAACAACGCGAAGGCCAAGCTGCTGGCGAAAACGCTGGATGCCGCCACCGGAAAACTTCTGGACAACAGGAAGTCGCCATCGCCGCGCACCGGCGAACTCGACAATCGCGGCAGCCAGTTCTATCTCGCGATGTACTGGGCCGAGGCGCTTGCCGCGCAGACCGAGGACGTCGAACTGGCGGCGAAGTTCAAGCCGCTGGCCGAGGCGCTGGCGCGCGATGAGGAGAAGATCGTCGCCGAACTCGCGGCCGTGCAGGGCGCGCCCGCCGATATCGGCGGTTACTTTCTTCCCGACGCCAAGAAGTGCGCCGCCGTGATGCGTCCGAGCGCGACCTTCAATGCCGCACTGGCAAAGGGCGCTTGAAAGGCGCGCTCGCTCCCCGATCGATAGTCGTTGCGACCATTTGTCGGATAAATTGAACGACATTTTGCAGACATCTCTATCCCTCCGGCGAATCCGCATTCCGGATTCGCCGGAAAGGCGTTGTTGTCTCCGCGAATCTTCGCGATGCTTGCACGATTCGTCTTGAGGTCAGGACATCTGGAGCCAGACCTCCTGAGGCTAAGCCATGGGGCAAAGGGCTGATGCAGGGTTTGCAGGGTCATCGTGCGAGTCTGCGCCGATCGACGGCGCTGGCCGGCGTCCGCTCGCTTGCGCTGCTGACCCTTGCCGGTGCTTCCGGCGTTACCTTGAGTGTAGGGGCGGTGCACGGGCAAACGTCACTGCCATCGCAATCCTATGGTAGCACCGGCGCGCAAGGCGCGTCGTCCCATGCCGATCCGAACAGTTGCTCGGGCAGCGACTGCAATGGTGATCCCGGCGGCACGGGTCCCAACCTGACGCGGACGATCGGCGACCTCAATATCAATGCGACCGCGGCGGCCGCCGTGTCCATCACCACCTCCGGCGGCAACGGCGGCAATGGTGCCGATGGCAACGTCTCCGGCGGCAATCACTGGGGTGGCAATGGCGGCAATGCCGGCAGCCTCAACTTCAACATTCAGAACAGCACGCTGTTCGGTGGCGTGGTCGGTGTCACCGCGACCGCCAATGGCGGGCAGGCCGGTAACTGGGGCGGCAACAACGCCGACAACAACGATGCAGCCCATGGCGATGGCGGTAGCGCCAACGCCGCGACGTTGACGGTCTCCGATTCATCGATCAAGAGCGGCGCGGTTGGCATATCCGTCACGACGCAGGGTGCGAATGGTGTGGCCAACGCGGAGGCCTCGTGGGGCGGCTACAACAAGAGTCCCGGCAACGGCGGCAATGGCGGCAGCGTCACTTTCGTGACGGACCCCAGCAGCCCTTTCCCAAAAGCTCTGGTAACGGGTCCGAGCGTCAAGCTCATCGACACGGTCATTGAAACCACCAACGCCGATGGCGGTGCTCATGCAGCCGTCACGGACACAACCAATGCCGGTGTGAAGGCGCTCGCGAGCGGTGGCAGCGGCGGTGCCGCGACATACGGCGCGGAGAGCGGTCACAATACGGCCGGCAGCGGTGGCGACGCGGGCAGTGTCACTGTTACCACGCAAGGCGGTCGCATCACGACCCATGCCGCCAATACGCCGGGCATTCTGGCGCGTTCGCGTGGCGGCGATGCCGGCTACGTTCCCGCCGATCAGATGCCCGGCTCGCGGGCCGCCAACGGTGGAACAAGCTGGCTTGCCACCGTCGTCAACGGTTCCGCCATCAGCACGTTCGGGAACGGCTCGGCCGCCATCGTCGTGCAAAGTCTCGGCGGCAACGGCGGCAACGACGGCGGCGTGGTGCAGGGATCGGGACATCCCGGTGGCGATGGCGGTGGCGCGCTGGGCGCATCCGTCACCAACAGCGGCGTGCTTGCCACCGCCGGCAGTTTCGCCAGCGGCATCGTGGCCAGCGTCGTCGGCGGCGTCGGCGGAGCGGGCAGCAGTTCCAGTTTCTCCGGTCACGGCGGCAAGGGCGGCAGCGGCGGTTCGCTTCCCGGCGGCAACGACGTCGTCATCGCCAACAGCGGCAGGATCGCGACGACGGGCGATTTCTCGTTCGGCGTGGTCGCCCATGCGGTCGGTGGTGGCGGTGGCAACGGTGGCGGCGCCAATGGTGCGGTGGTTGTCGGCGGAGCCGGGGGCAGCGGCGGCGACGGTGGCGCCATGACCGTCGCCAACACCGGACAGGTTCGGACATCGGGCGACCACAGCGCCGGGCTTTTGATGCAAAGCATCGGTGGCGGTGGCGGCACCGGCGGTTCGGCGGACAGCACCGGCGTGTTCGTCTCGGCCGCCGTCGGCGGACAGGGCGGTTCGGCCGGCAACGGCGGCAACATCGCCGCCGCATCGTCGAGCGGTGCCATTTCGACGCAAGGCGCGTCCTCCGCCGGCGTTCTGCTTCAGAGTATCGGCGGCGGCGGCGGCCGTGCGGGCTCGGCCGACGGCGTCGGGGTCGGCATCGGGCTCGATGTCACGGTGGTCACTGGCGGCAACGGCGGCGGCGCGGGAAGCGGCGGCATCGTCCAGTTCGCCCAACAGAAGGGCGGATCGATCACGACCGCGGGGCCGCAAAGCACGGGCGTACTCGCGCAAGCCATCGGCGGTGGTGGCGGCGACGGTGGCTATGCGCGATCGCGCACCGTCACTATCGCGCCGCCGACCGGCGACAACCCGAGCGGGACCGTCAGCATCGCGGTCACCCACGGCGGCAAGGGCGGCTCGGGCGGCGCGGGCGGTGTACCCGACATTGCCAATTCCGGCACGATCTCGACGGAAGATTCCCAGAGCAACGGCATCACCGCGCAAAGCATCGGCGGCGGCGGCGGCAACGGCGGTGGCGTGCTGGCGCCGATGCAGACGCCGGCCATCGGCCCTTCCAATCTCAACGTCAGCGTCAGCATTCGTCATGGCGGCGACGGCGGCAGCGGCGGCGCCGGCGACTGGGTGCGCGTCCAGAATCTGGGCGGCGGCGGGATCGCGACGGCCGGTTCGGGATCGGTCGGTATTCTGGCGCAGAGCATCGGCGGCGGTGGCGGCAACGGTGGCGTGGTGCAGCAGCACGATGCCGGCTCGTTCAACGCCATCGTCGGTTCGCCCACAGCCTTTCTCGGCGCGGCGAAAAGCGTCGCGCAGTATCTTGCGGCAACGCCGGATAGCCTCACCTGGGACAAGAAGATCAACGCCTCCGTTGCGGTGACCCTGGGCGGCAGCGGCGGCACGGGCGGCAACGCCAACACATTCATCGTTCGCAATGACGGCGCCATCGCCACTCAGGGCAACCATGCCTCCGGCATCGTTGCGCAAAGCATCGGCGGTGGCGGCGGCAACGCCGGCGCGATCGACTCCAGCGCCGTATCGAGCCTGCTGGCCAGCATCGACGGGCTGGCTCAGGCCATCGCCAAGGGGGCGGGTAGCCTGTTCACGCTGGGATTGCCGGCGCTCAATCCCACGGTGCAGATCGGCGGCAGTGGCGGCGCGTCCGGTGCAGGTGGCGGTACCGCGCAGGATCCGAGCATCGTCACCAACAGCGGACGGATTTCGACGCAGGGCATCGCGTCGGCGGGCATCGTGGCGCAGAGCATCGGCGGCGGTGGCGGCAACAGCACGGTGGCCGCACAGAGCGTCGAGGATGTCATCAGGAAGGCGGCGGGCGCGCAGGCGCCGGAAATCATCGGCTGGGTGACGCAGATCGTCAATCTGTTCGGCACCAAGGGCGGATCGATCGTATCCGACAAGCTCAACGTTCAGATCGGGGGGCACGATTCCTCGAGCGGCAACGGCGGCGTGGTCGAGGTGGATTCGAGCGGCGGTATCGTCACGCAGGGCGCGCAGTCGCCCGGCATCCTGGCGCAGAGCGTCGGCGGTGGCGGCGGCGCGATGGCCAGCAGTCATACCCTGATCGGGCCCGCGAGCGCCGGATCGACCATTGCGCTGGGCGGTCGTCAGGATATCGGAGCGCTCGGCCTCTATGGCGGCAATATCACCGTCGCCAACAGCGGAACGATCGAGACACATGGCGTTGATTCCGCCGGCGTGCTGGCGCAAAGCATTGCCGGTGGTGGTGGCGTCGCGATGGTCGACATGCTGGGCACTGGCACCATCGCTTCGGCGCAAAGCGCGATCCATGCGCTGACCCTTGGCGGCAACTACAGCGAAAGCGGCTCGCCGGCGCTCGCCGGATTGTGGGCGGGTGCGGTGAATGTCTCGAACAGCGGGCGGATATCGACCGCCGGGACGCTGTCGCACGGTATTTTCGCGCAGAGTATTTCCGGCGGTGGCGGCACGGCGATCATTTCGAGCAATGCTGCGAGCACCAGCATCGAGGCTTCGCTCGGCGCGCGCGAGCAGGGCAACAATCAGGCGAACGCGGCTTTCGGCGGTGGCGGCACGGTGACGGTGTCGTCATCCGGGGGCAGCAGCATTTCGACGGCAGGCGACCTCGCATTCGGCGTGCTGGCGCAAAGCATCGGCGGGGGTGGCGGTTATCTTGCGGCCGACACCGGCAGCGTGGCGACGACGGCGCCGATGAAACTGACGTTCGGCGCGGATCGCCTGATCACCGGCTCCGGCGGGGCGGTGAACGTCTCGCTTGGTGGCAACGTCGAGACGACGGGGAAGAATGCCTATGCGGTGCTGGCGCAGAGCATCGGCGGCGGCGGCGGGGTCGCCGGGCTGACGACGTCGCCGAGGCATGTGACGTTGCAAGGTGTGTCGACGCCAAACGTCGCTGCCAATGGCAACGACGGCGGTGCGGTGACGGTGTCGCTGACGGGCGCGGCGCGGACCAGCGGCGCGGGCGCTGTCGGCGTGCTGGCGCAAAGCATCGGCGGCGGTGGCGGCATTGCCGGCGACAGTTCCGTCGCGCAGTACGGCACCGGGATGATCGCGAACGCCGGCCTCACCGCCAGCACCGGCAACGGCGGGGCGGTGACGGTCAACGTCAACAGCGGCGGCAGCGTGCAGACTTTCGGCGTCAACGCGCCGGCCATCTACGCCCTGAGCGTCGGCGGTGGCGGCGTCATCAACGATGGCCGTTTCTATCAGTACGCCACGCCGGGCGACAGACCGACCTATGGCGGGCCTGTCACCGTCAATGTCGGCGGCAATGCTGCCGTCGCCGCGCATGGTGCGAACGCGCCGGCTATCGTTGCGCTCAGCAACGGTGCCTACGGTGGCGGCAAGGCGATCACGATTTCCGTGGGAAGCGGTGCATCGGTAACTGCCAATGCCGATAGCGGCACCGGCATCCTCGCCATCACGCCGCGCGGTGCCACCACCGTCACCAACAACGGCTTGATCAGCGCCAGGACCGCCATCGACACCGCCGGCGATACCACCGTCGTCAACAACGGCGGCGTGGCCGGCGATGTGATCCTCGGCGGCACCGGCGTCTTCAACAACAACGCCAGCGGCAACCTCGCGACCGGCGCGTTGTTTCACGGCACGCTCAACAATCAGGGCGCTCTGAGCCCCGGCGGCGCGGCGGTCTTCCAGGCCACCCGTATCGAGGGACGGTTCAGCCAGACGGGAAGCGGCGTCTATACGCCGGATCTGGATTTCGCAGCCCACAGGAGCGATTTTATCACCGTCACAGGACCGGCGACGTTCGGCGGCCAGATCGAACCCTTCCTTCATAATCCGGTGAAGAACGTCTGGGTGGGGATCGCGCATTTCGATCAGGCGCCCGATGCGGGCGTCACGCCCACGCTGGTCTCCGGCCCGCTGTTCAGCTTTGCGATGAAGGATCACTACGGCGGCAATCAGGACCCGCTGGTGTCGGTCGATTTCAACGCGTCCGCCTTCGCATTGAACGCGGATCGCTCCAGCCTCGCCCGTCACCTGCAGTCGCTCTGGGATCTGGCGGACGCCAGATCCGCGCCGTTGTTCGACGGCTTCGTCGATGTGCGGTCGGTGGAGCAATATCGGAGGGCGCTGGATGTCGTCGCGCATGACGGTCAGTTCGCGCGCTCGGCCAATCAGGTGCATGAATCCTTCGCGGCGATGAACCGGCTGATGAGTTGCCCCACTTTCATCGACGGCGGTGTGTTGCTGCGGGAAAGCGACTGCACCTGGGGCCGCATCAACTCCGGTTGGGTCGAGCGCGGCGCGACCGACAACGACAGCGGCTATCGCATTCGCCAGACCACGCTGCAATTCGGCGCGCAGAAGGAATTCGCATCGGACTGGTTTGCCGCGGGTTCCTTCAGCTACGGTTTCGGTAACGTATCGTCGCTCGGCATGTCCGGCACCAGCGATACGTTCGCCGGCGGTGCCGCGCTCAAGCATATCGTCGGGTCATGGCAATTCGCGGCCGCGATTCACGGGGGATTCGAGACAACCGATTTGCAGCGCATGACGTTCGTCGACGTCGTGCGCAGCCAGCCGCATTCGGCCTTTATCGCGGGCAGGCTTCGCGCCGCTTATCAGGTAGACATGCGGTCGTGGTACCTGCGGCCGTACGTCGATGTCGATGTCAATCACGTCAAGCTGTTCGGTTATCGCGAGCATGGCGCCGGGGCTTTCGACCTCGACGTTTTCGGTCATGCCAAGACATCCGTAATGGTCACGCCGTCGCTGGAGATCGGTGGTCGCACCGATCTCCAGGAAGCGACGCTGCGCTCCTATGTCTCGCTGGGCGCGAGTTTTCTGTCCGGCGGCGCGATCACGACGCAGATGAAGCTCGACGAGTTCAATCTCGCCCCGTTCGCGGTGACCACCGGCGCACCGACGACTTACGGCAATTTTTCCGCCGGCCTGGAATGGATCAACCGGAACGGGTTCGAACTGCGTGGCGAATACAGCCTCCGCGCCGGCGATCACTACCTCGATCAGTCCGCCATGCTGCGGGCAGCCTATCGCTTTTGACTTGCCGAGAGCTTCGTTCCGAAAGAACTGAAACGAGGCTCCCAGTTCTGGTTTGACGCGTGTCCTTGGCGCAGGCCGGTGGCCACTCCGCTCGAAAGCGCTTTAGCTCAAAGCCATCAGACTGGCATTGCCGCCGGCGGCAGTGGTGTTGATCGAAGTCGAGACTTCCTCCAGCAGTCGGTCGAGACAATACGCGGCGGCATCGCTCGCGAGGTCTTGCGATGAGGCCGCCTGAACCGGCACCAGCGGGCCGGGCAGACGCGCGATCCGCGCATTGATGGTGGCGACGCGCTCGGCATCGCCTTCGATCAACGCGCCCGCGAACGGGCCATCGCCCTCCCAGTCGGTGCGCCACGCGATGCGCGCGGCGATATGCGCCGAAAGCGTTCGCAGCAATGCCTGGAGATCGGGCGCGGCCGCGATGGTCGCGGTGTTTCCGGTCGCCAGCATCGCGCCGAGCTGATGATGAAGTCCGATTGCGGTCTGCGGCATCAGCGCCAGTTTTCCGCGCGGATGCAATGTGTAGAGGTTGCGCTCGCCCACCGGGCCTTTCAACTCAACGGTAAAGCCTGTCGCCGCGCGGCGGCCGAGTTCGCGCGCGATGTTTGCTTCGGCCGCGAGACCTTGCGTATCGAGCCATGCGATGTACTCGATCAGCATCGGATTGGCGGCGGCATGGTGCGGCAAGACCGGCGCGCGTTCGACCAGTCGCCCGAGATAGAGCGGCCCGCCGGCTTTCGGGCCGGTGCCGGAGAGGCCGCGCCCGCCGAACGGCTGCACGCCGACCACCGCGCCGATGACGTTGCGGTTGACGTAGATGTTGCCCGCCTCGATGCGTCTGGTGACATGCGCGATGGTTTCGTCCAGCCGTGTGTGCAGGCCGAAGGTGAGGCCGTATCCGGTCGCGTTGACGGCGTCGATCAGCCGGTCGAGATCGCGGCGGCGGTAGCGAACGACGTGCAGCACCGGGCCGAATACCTCGCGGTCGAGATCGGCCATTGTTTCCAGTTCGATGGCGGTCGGCGCGACGAACGTTCCCGCCGCGGTTTCGTCCGGCAACGCCAATCGTTCGACCTTGCGGCCGAGCGCGCGCATTTTCGCGATGTGCCGCTCGATGGTGTCTTTCGCTTCCGCCGTGATCACCGGGCCGATATCGACATTCAGCCGCGCGGTGTTGCCGACGCGAAGTTCTGCCATCGCGCCCTTGAGCATCGTGAGCACGCGGTCGGCGATGTCCTCCTGCAGGCACAGTACGCGCAGCGCCGAGCAGCGTTGTCCCGCGCTGTCGAAGGCCGACACCAGCACGTCGCCGACCACCTGTTCGGCGAGCGCCGAGGAATCGACAATCATGGCGTTCTGTCCGCCGGTTTCCGCGATCAACTGGATCGGCTTCCCGCTTGTCAAAAGACGTTCGGCGAGTTGCTGCTGGATCAGACGCGCCACCTCGGTGGAGCCGGTGAACATCACGCCGCAGGTTTGCAGTGAGGCGACCAGCGCAGCGCCGATGCGGCCGTCGCCGGGCAGCAGTTGCAGCGCCCCGCGCGGCACGCCGGCCTCAAGCAGGAGATCGACGGCGGCAGCGGCGACGAGCGGCGTTTCCTCGGCGGGTTTCGCAAGCACCGGATTGCCGGCGACGAGCGCGGCGGAAACTTGTCCGGTGAAGATCGCCAGCGGAAAATTCCACGGGCTGATGCAGACGACGGGACCAAGCGGCACTTGCGCCGTGCCCAGCGTATTGCGCGCCTGCTGCGCGTAGTAACGCAGGAAGTCGATGGCCTCGCGCACTTCGGCGACGGCGTTGGCCGCCGACTTTCCGGCCTCGCGCATGACGACGCCCATCAGCGTTTCCATCCGCCTCTGCATCAGGTCGGAAGCGCGTTCCAGGATCGCGGCGCGTTCGGAAGGTGCAACGGCCGCCCATGTCGTCGCATGTGCCGCCGCCAGTGCCGCCGCCTTTCGCGCTTCGTCTTCGGTGGCTTCGATCACGGTGCCGACGATGTCGTGACGATCGGCGGGATTGCGCACCGGTCGCGATTGACCGTTGCCGTTCGGTCCGTCGGCCAGCTCAGGCGCGGCGCGCCACGTCGTTTGCGCGCTATCCATCAGGCTGCGGGCAAGATGGGCAAGCGTCGCCTCGTCGGAGAGATCGAGGCCAGCAGAATTCTTGCGGACCGTTCCATAGAGCGCGCCGGGCAGGGCAATGCGCGGGTGCGGGCTGCCGATCACCGGCAACGCCCGCGCCATGTCGGCCGGATCGGCGACTAGGTCGTCAACCGACACGGCGGGATCGGCGATGCGATGCACGAAGGACGAATTCGCGCCATTTTCCAGCAGGCGCCGCACCAGATAGGCCAGCAGCGTCTCGTGCTTGCCCACCGGCGCGTAGATGCGGCACGGCCGGTTCAGCCTGTCTGCGCCGACGACCTCGTCGTAGAGCGGCTCGCCCATGCCGTGCAGGCACTGGAATTCGTATTCGCCCTGCCGAAAGTTCGGGCCGGCCATCTCGTAGATCGTTGCCAGCGTCTGCGCGTTGTGGGTGGCGAATTGCGGGAACACGGCGTCGCGCGCCGCGAGCAGTTGCCGCGCGCAAGCGATGTAGGAGACGTCGGTGTGGATCTTTCGCGTGAAGACGGGAAAATCCGCGAGGCCGTCGATTTGCGCGCGCTTGATCTCGGCGTCCCAATAGGCGCCCTTCACCAGCCGCACCGCGATCCGCCGTTGCGTGCGGCGCGCGAGATCGATGAGAAAGTCGATCACGAAGGGACAGCGTTTGCCATAGGCCTGCACCACGAAGCCGATACCGTTCCACCCCGCGAGCGCCGGATCGTTGCAAAGCGCCTCCAGCAGATCGAGCGACAATTCGAGGCGATCGGCTTCCTCGGCGTCGATGTTGACGCCGATGTCGTAACGCTTCGCCAGTGCGCACAGCGCCGCCACCCGTGGCAGCAGTTCGCGTATCACGCGCTCTGCCTGCGCGCGGCTGTAGCGCGGATGCAGCGCCGACAGCTTGATCGAGATTCCAGCCCCCGTATAAATGCCGCGCCCCGCGGATGCCGCGCCGATGGAATGGATCGCAGCTTCGTAGTCGCGATAATAGCGGTCGGCGTCGGCCGCGGTCGTCGCGGCTTCGCCCAGCATGTCGTAGGAGTAGCGGAAGCCGCGCGCTTCCTGTGGGCGGGCGCGCCGCAGCGCCTCGCCGATGGTCTCGCCCTTGACGAACTGCTCGCCCATCATCCGCATCGCGGTGTCGACGCCGCGCCGGATCACCGGCTCGCCGCAGCGTGCGATCAGCCGCGTCAGCGCCGCGCCGAGGCTGCCGTCGTTGACCGTCGCGGTCAGTTTGCCGGTGACCACGAGACCCCATGTCGCGGCGTTGACGAACAGCGAGCGATGATGGCCGAGGTGCGACGCCCAGTCGCCTTCGGCAATCTTGTCGCGGATCAGCGCGTCGCGGGTCGCGGTGTCAGGAATGCGCAACAGCGCTTCCGCAAGGCACATCAGCGCCACGCCTTCCTGGCTGGAGAGCGAGTATTCTTGCACCAGCCCCTCGACGCCGGAGCCGGTGTCCTTGCCGCGCAGCGCGGCGATCAGGTTTCGCGCGGTCGTGGCGATCCGCGCGCGTGCCGCGTCGTCGAGGGTTGCGGCTTCCAGCAGCGGCGGCAGGCATTCGGCTTCCGGCCGGCGACAGGCGGCGGTGATCGCCGCGCGAAGCGGGCTCGGCGGACGGATCGAAGGCGCGAAGGACGCGAATGGCGGCGCGGTCCGCGGCATCGACGTCATCAGGAATCCTCAGGGCACAGGGTCGAGATGAAGACATAGGAGACGTTGACAAGGATAGCAGAGGCAGAGAAATCGATTTGACTTTGTTGAGGCCTGTCGACATCAAAAAGGTCTATAATCTCGATAAGAATCAGGATTTATATTCATGACGACGGACAATTTTAGTGAAATCGACCAGTTCGACCGGAAGATACTTGAGGTGGTCGGCAAGGATGGTCGCATTTCCATCACCGACCTGTCGGAGCGCGTCGGGTTGTCGAAGACGCCGTGCAAGGTGCGGCTGCAACGGCTGATGGCGGACGGTTACATCTCCGGCTTTCGCGCCGTGCTGAATCCGGCGAAGCTCGGGTTGGATCATGTCGCGTTCGCCGAGGTGAAACTGACCGACACCCGCGACGCCGCCTTGCAGAGCTTCAACGAAGCGGTGATGAAGATCCGCGAGGTCGAGGAATGCCACATGATCGCGGGGCGCTTCGACTACCTGTTGAAGATACGAACGCCGGATATCCGGCGCTATCGCCGGGTACTCGGCGAGAAGATTTCCAGCCTGCCGTTCGTCGCCAGCACCTCCACCAATGTGGTGATGGAAGCGGTCAAGGAGACCTGACGCAACCTCCCGAGCGGTTAGTCGGAGAGGGGTGAAACGCCGCAAACCGCTTTATCGAAGCGGTTTGGCGGCACGGGGCACCGGAAAAAGGCCGTTTCCCCCTTAAAAATAGCGATTCCAGCAAACAAAGCTGTGCAAAGACGCTGGATATCCCGCTTTTTGCAGGGCCATTCCAATATGGTTCGCGTGATAACGAGGGCGAATCAGAGGAGATACGATGCCCACCCAGATGTCGAAAGCGCAGTTGATCGAGAAGATCGCGACGCAGACCGAATTGTCGAAGCGGGACGTCAAGGGCGTGATGGACACGCTCGTTGAGGTCGGCCACAAGGAACTCAAGAAGAACGGTACCTTCCTGGTTCCCGGGTTCGCGAAGTTCGTCGTCATCAAGAAGCCGGCCACCAAGGCACGCAAGGGTACCAACCCTTTCACCGGCGAAGCCATGACCTTCAAGGCCAAGCCGGCCCGCAAGATCGTGCGCGCCCGCCCGGTCAAGGCGGCCAAGGACGCGGTGTAACAACGATCCGGGTTTCGACGCTTCCCCGAAACCCGGTTCGTCGCTTGTCACCCTTCAGCAGAATCATTTGGGCCGCACGCCAGTGCGGCCCAAATCATGTTGATCAAGTCATGTTGATAGCGTGAATCGGATTTTGGTCATGCCCGGGCTTGTCCCGGGCATCCACGTCTTTCTTGTTGCCGTCCTGCAAAGACGTGGATGGCCGGAATAAATCCGGCCATGACGAACTGAAGCGAAAGTACGCCTAATTCCATAGATCGCTTCTCGAGTGAGACACTCACGACGCCCGCCTGCGCCGCGCCGGGGTCTTGGTGGTTTTGCGTCGCGCCGTCGAGGTGCTTCGGCCTGACGCCGGCTTCTTTCGTCCGAGGCTGGCGCGGAGCGCGCCCATCAGGTCGACGACGTTGTCGGGTTTGGCTTCCGGCTCCGGCGCCTTGATGACCTTGCCGGACGCCTTGCGCTTCACCAGCGCCTTCAGCGCCGTCTCGTACTTGTCCTTGAAGGTGCTCGGATCGAACTTGGTCGATTTGGTGTCGAGGATGTGTGCGGCAAGGTCCACCATGTCCTTCGAGATGCGCGGCGAGGGAATGTCGTCGAAGTAATCGTCGGCGTCGCGCAGCTCGTAAGGATAGCGGAGCGTGGTGCCGAGCAGGCCCTTGTCGAGCGGCCGCAGCGCGATGACGTGCTCGCGGTTGGTCAGCACGATCCGGGCCAGTGCCGCCTTGTCCTGCCGCTTCATGGCGTCGCGGATCACGGCGAAGGCGTCGATGCCGGTCTTGCCGTCGGGCGCGATAAAGTAAGGCTTTTCGAAATAACGCTCGTCGATCTCGTCTCGCGGGACGAAGGCGTCGATCTCGATGGTGTGACTGCTTTCGATCTGCACCGCGTCAAGGTCGTCCTGATCGATTGCAACGTATTTGCCTTTCGACAATTCGTAGCCGCGGCCTTTCTGGTCTTTTTCGACGACATCGCCGGTTTCGGCATCGACCATCTGCTGCCGCAACCGGTGGCCGGTCTCCTTGTTGATCTGGTGGAAGTGGGTCCGTTCCGCCGTCGTCGTCGCCGGATAGAGCACGACGGGGCAGGACACCAGCGACAGTTTCAGCAAGCCTTTCCAATACGCACGCGGCGGCATGGCGATCCCTTTCGTGGAGCTGGAACTTTAACGGCAATGGGAACTTTTCGTTCCGAACCCGGAGCAAGGCATGGCCAGGAAGCAAACCGCCAGGAAGCAACCGGCGAAGAAACAACTCGCCAAATACCGGGCGAAACGGGATTTCAAGCTATCGGCCGAGCCGAGCGGCACAGTGGCGGTGAAGGCGAGCAAGCGCCGGCGCTTCGTCATCCAGAAACACGCGGCGACCCGGTTGCACTATGACCTGCGGCTCGAACTCGACGGCGTGTTCAAGTCCTGGGCGGTGACGCGCGGTCCCTCGCTCGATCCGACCGACAAGCGCCTGGCCGTCGAGGTCGAGGACCACCCACTCGATTACGGCGATTTCGAAGGCACCATCCCGAAAGGCCAGTACGGCGGCGGCACGGTGATGATCTGGGATCGCGGTTACTGGACCGGGGACGATCCGGAACGCGGCTTGAAAAAGGGCGATCTGAAATTCACTCTGGACGGCGAAAAACTGCATGGCGAGTGGGTGCTGGTGCGGATGCGCCACGACCGCACCGGAGGCAAGCGCACCAACTGGCTGTTGATCAAGCATCGCGACGCCGCCGCGCGGGACGGCAAGGCCAACGACGTGCTGGCGCGGGAAGACTCCGTCGCCTCGGGCCGCAGCATGGACGAGATCGCCGCCGGCAAGGGCAAGGGGCCGAAGCCGTTCATGACCCGGCGGGCCACGCGCGCTTCCGCCAGCGCGGAGTGGGATTCCAACAAGGGCATGGCGGCGAAGGCGCGCACCACCGCGAAGCGTGCACCCGCGAGGGCCAAGACCGCGAGGGCCAGGACTGCGAAGACCAAGGCTGCGAAGACCAAGGCTGCGAAGACCAGGGCTGCGAAGGCCGGGACCATGAAAGTCGTGGCGATGCCGAAATTCATCGGCCCGGAACTGTGCACCCTGCGCGAACGGCCGCCGGCGGGCGCGGGCTGGGTGCACGAGATCAAGTTCGACGGCTACCGCATTCAGCTACGGGTCGCGGACGGCGAGGTTTCGCTACGCACCCGCAAGGGCCTCGACTGGACCGCGAAATTTCCGGCCATCGCCGCCGCCGCGGGAAAGCTGCCGGACTGCATCATCGACGGCGAGGTCGTCGCGCTGGACGCGAAGGGGGCACCGGATTTCGCCGGCCTGCAGGCGGCGTTGAGCGAAGATGACACCGACGATCTGGTCTTCTTCGCTTTCGATCTGTTGTTCGCCGCCGGCCGCGACTGGCGCGAGCAACCGCTTGAGGCACGCAAGGCCGCGCTGGCCGAACTGCTGGAGGCATCCCTCAGCAAGGCAACGCGCGGCGACATCCGCTACGTCGAGCATTTTGAAACCGGCGGCGACGCGGTTCTGCAGTCCGCTTGTCGGATGTCGCTGGAGGGCATCGTCTCCAAGCGCCTCGATGCGCCGTATCGCTCCGAGCGCACCATGGACTGGATCAAATCGAAATGCCGGGCCGGCCATGAGGTGGTGCTTGGCGGCTGGCAGAGCAACGGCGGCAAATTCCGCTCGCTGATGGCCGGCGTTCATCGTGGCGATCACCTTGTCTATGTCGGCAATGTCGGCACCGGCTTCGGGCACGACGTCGTCAAGCGATTGATGCCGAAACTCAAAGCGCACGCTGCCGGCAAGAGTCCGTTCGGCGGCGCGAACGCTCCGGCGAAGAAGGCCGACATGCATTGGCTGCGCCCCGACCTCGTGGCGGAGATCGAATTCGCCGGCTGGACCGGCGCGGGCAATATCCGGCAGGCGGCGTTCAAGGGCCTGCGTCAGGACAAGCCGGCCGACGAGGTGGTGGCGGAGCGCCCGGCATCGGCGAGCAGGACGGCGGTGGCGACGCCGGCGTCGAAGCGAAAGGCGACGCCGAAGAAAAAGGAGGCGCCACGCCGAGCGGCGGCGCGGCGCAGCGACGCATCGGGCGTGGTGATGGGCGTGCCGATCAGCCATCCCGACAAGGCGCTATGGCCCGACGATGGCAATGGCGCGCCGATCACCAAGCTCGCTCTCGCGACATATTTCGAGGCGGTGGGCGATTGGTTGATGCCGCATATCAAGGGGCGGCCGTGTTCGATCGTTCGCGCGCCGGACGGCATCGACGGGGAGAAATTCTTCCAGCGTCATGCCTCCAAGGGCATGTCGAACCTGCTCGAACTGGTCAAGATCGCGGGCGATCGTCAGCCCTACGTGCAGATCGATCGCGTCGAGGGACTGGCTGCGGTGGCGCAGATGGGCGGCATCGAACTGCACGCCTGGAACAATATGCCGGACGATCCGGCGACGCCGGGACGGCTGGTATTCGATCTCGATCCGGGCCCCGATGTGAGTTTCGACGATGTCGTCACGGCGGCGCAGACCATGCGGGAGCGACTCGATGCGTTGGGGCTGGTCTCGTTCTGCAAGACCACCGGCGGCAAGGGCCTGCATGTGGTGACGCCGCTGGCGGCAAGAAAATCCGACAAGCTGACTTGGAAGGACGCCAAGGCCTTCGCCAGGGAGGTCTGCCGTCGTCTCGCCGACGACGAGCCCGATCGCTATCTGATCACGATGGCCAAGGCGCAGCGCAAGGGCAAAATCTTTCTCGATTATCTGCGCAACGACCGGATGGCGACGGCGGTGGCGCCGCTGTCGCCGCGCGCGCGTCCATGGGCGACGGTTTCGATGCCGCTGACCTGGACCCAGGTGCGCGCCGGGCTCGATCCGAAGCGATTCACGTTGCGCACCGTGCCGAAGTTGCTGAAGTCCTCGAAGGCGTGGCGTGACTACGACGCCGGCGTGCGGCCGCTTGGCGATGCGATCCGGCTTCTAGCGGAGTGATAATTTCAACCTTCCTCGCGAGCGTAGCAATCCACTTTCTTCTCCCTCTCGCGGGGGAGGGTTGGGGTGGGAGCTCTCTCTAGATTGCGTCATCGCCACCGCTCCTCGCAACGACGAGGCCTGCCCCTGTCGCTCTTACTTCTTCTCCGCGCCCTGGGTGTAGAACGCCTTCGCGTCGGCGGTGAAGGCCTCGCGCGACGGCGCATGGGTGTAGAGCATGTGGCCGCCGCGATAGACCTTGAACGTAACGCGATCCGTCAGGGTCGGCGGCAGGTGATCGACGATGTATTTGCTGGCGGCATAGGGCGTGACCAGATCGCTGTAGCCGTTGGCGATCATCACGCGCAATGCGGGATTGATTGCCAGCAATTGGCGCAGGTCGTCCGTGACGCTGGCCATGGCACGGCCGCCCGCGCCCCAATCCCAGCGGCCGTTCACGCCGTCCGCGAGCAGCGTGTAGGTCATTTCCGTCTTGAAGCCGAGTTCGTTGCGCGCGTAGTCGGCGAACGCACCGCCATAGGCGCGCACGAATCCGTCGAGCACCGGATCGTCACTGTGCGCACCGTCGGAGTCGGGCGACGGATCGGGCGCCGCCAACGTGATGTCGTAGTGGCTGACCAGCGCATGGTCGCTGCCGCGCAGATGCTTGACGTAAGCGTCGCGAATGAAGCCGCGCCGTTTTCGGATCACGTCGAGCGGCAGGCCGGTTATGTCGGCGACGCGCCGGTAGAATGCGTCCGCCTCCGGCCCGCTCGGCGCGGGACCCGCCAACGTTGTGAGATAGTCCGTCAGGGCAAACCGCTCGGCGGCCTGCAGGTCCTTCAGCGAAAATGCGTTGCGGCGTTCGAGTTCGGCGGCGGCCAGTGACGGCAGTTGTAGCGCCGCGCCGAGCGCAAGCCGATTGCCGCCGAAGGTGAGCGCGCCGTCGATCAGCGGCGACAGCATGACGATGCCGGAGACGATGATGCCTTGCTGATCGCTCAGGGCGGAGGCGACTTTCGCTGCGCGAAATCCGCCGTAGCTTTCGCCGAGCAGATAGGTTGGCGTGCCGGTGCGTCCATGATGCGACAGGTACAGCGCGATCACCTTGGCGATCGCTTGCGCGTCTTGCCGCACGCCGTAAAAATTCTTGGCGTCGTCGGCTTTCGCGGTGCGGCTCCAGCCGGTGCCGATAGGGTCGATCAGCACGAGATCGGTGAAGGCGAGCCAGCTTTGCGGATTGTCGACGAGTTTGGCGTGGGCGCCGTCACGCTCGGTCGGCCCGAAGTCGAGCCGGCGCGGTCCCACAAGGCCCAGATGCAGGAATGCGGAGGCCGCGCCCGGGCCACCATTGAAGACGAAGGTCATCGGTCGATCCGAATGCGGCTTGCCGCTCCGATCCCTGGCGACATAGCTGGTGTAGAACACCGCCGCCGAGCGTTGGCCGCTTTGGTCGTAGAGGTCCAGCGTCCCGGCCGTCGCCGTGTAGGCGAGGGTGCTTCCATCGACAGAAAGCGTGTGCTCGGAGACCGAATCGGGCGGCAGCAAATCCAGAATGCCGCCGTTCCGTTCGCTCCGTGCGCGCGGTTGCTCCTGACGCGATGTCTCGTGATGGGGCGCCGCTGTTTCGACGCGGGGCGTATCCTGCGCCAACGTCGAGGCAGGCAAAGCGGTCAGCAGCGCGAGGCCGAGCGCGCAATTCCGAAAAGTCTGTTTCATGACGGATATTGTCGCGGATGCTGCGCGCACGTGCCAGCAACGATCGTGTGATCCTGCGACCCTATCCTCGTGCCGATGACACGACTGCACATTAGTTCTGGAACTCTATTCCGATAGGATCGGAATGGGGCTTCCGACTCTTGTTTTGACGCGTTTTCCTGACGCTAATCGGCATCCACTTCGCTTGAAAACGCTATCAGCTAAATGGATCAATGCTAGATATTCATTGCGAACAAAGCGAAGCAATCCAGCCTTTCTTTCAAGATTTTAGAAAGTCCGGATTGCTTCGTCGCTAACGCTCCTCGCAATGACGGGCGAAGGGCCGTCAAACGAGACTCATTGGCTTCAGCGATAATAGTCGCGCCAGTTACGCTGCCGAGGTTGGCGGGTCATGAGCACGCCGATTGTGAAGCCGATAGCGCCGGCGGCGAGCAGTGCGGTCATCGGTTGTTCCTTGATCTTCGCCGCCACGGCACGGCTACCGTCGCGATAGTAGTCGTTACCGGCGTTGAGGGCATCCTGCGCGTAGTTGGTCGCGGCCTCGCCGATGTCGCGCACGGCATCCTTGGCTTGGCCGAATGCATTCTGCGCGGTGCCTGCCGCCTCGCGTGCACGTCCCGAAATTTCCGTCTCGGCGTCGCCCGTCACCTTGCCGAACGCGCCCTCCGCTTTGCCGGCGACATCCTTCGCCGCGCCCGCGATCCGATCTTTATCCATGCGATTGATCTCCATGGCGAACCTGTCGCCGTTGTTCGTATGCGTCGTCAACGCGTCGCGCGGAAGCCGGTTCCGTCCGTGCGATGAATTGCGCATGAAGTGCAACCGGTCGCCGCGATAGTCGTTGAGAAAGCGAGGGCTGCAAACAGCGACAACACGGGAGTTGCGAAATGACGGATGTTGCGAAGATCAAGGAACACATGGACGTGCTTGACTCGGCCGGCAAGAAGATCGGGCGGGTCGATCACATGGACGGAAGCGACAAGATCAAGCTGACCAAGACCGGTTCGCCCGACGGCCAACATCACTTGGTGCCGCTGAGCTGGGTCGATCACGTCGACAGCCACGTCCACCTTAACAAGCCGGTGAACGACGTCAGCACGTTGCAGAAGGCATCGTAGTCGTTGTTTCGCAGACGGATCGGCGACAGCCGAAAGCGCGAAAAAAGCCCGCCGATGAGGCGGGCTTTTGAGGTTCTACACACGGACAAGCGGTCGAAGCCGCACGGCATCCGACCGCTGCCTCGTCGCTTTACCTGGCGACGAAGCGGCCAAAGTTGCTGCGAAACCAGTCAATGACGAAACGCGGCAGCGGACTCGGGGTTGTGTGGTAGAGGTAATACATCTCGCTCATGGCGAACTCCTTCTGTTCTTGCCTGAGCTAATCGCGAACCGGTCCGACACAACAAGTCGTTCGCGGTGGGAGTCATGCGTCGAGCGCATGACCCCACGGTTGTTTCTTAGCCGTGCAGCTTGGTCGCCGTTTCCGCGATGGTTCGGCCCTGATAACGCGCGCCGGCGAGTTCGTTGGCGCTGGGCAGGCGGCTGCCGTCGCCGTCGGTGATGGTTGTGGCGCCGTAGGGCGCGCCGCCGGTCACCTCCTTCACGCCCATCTGCCCGACGAAGCCGTAGTTCAGACCGACGATCGTCATTCCGAAGTGCAGCAGATTGGTGATGATGGAGAACAGCGTGGTCTCCTGACCGCCGTGCTGGGTCGCGCTCGAGGTGAAGGCGCCGCCGACCTTGCCGTGCAATGCGCCCTTGGCCCACAGCCCGCCGGCCTGATCGAGGAAGTTCGCCATCTGCGACGACATGCGGCCGAAGCGGGTGCCGGTGCCGACGACGATGGCGTCGTAGTTGGCAAGATCGTTGATGTCTGCAACCGGCGCGGCCTGATCGAGCTTGTAATGCGCGGCCTTCGCGACCTCCGGCGGCACCAGTTCGGGAACGCGCTTGACGTCCACCGTGGCGCCGGCTTCGCGCGCGCCTTCGGCGACGGCGTTGGCCATCGCTTCGATATGGCCATAGGCGGAATAATAAAGGACGAGAACTTTTGCCATGGATGATCTCCGATTGTCTGGCTGAGGTGGGAATGTTGGGAAGGAGATGTCATGCCCGCGCCGGCGCGGGCATGACGATGTGCGGCGGCTTATGCCGCGTCGACGAGGACCAGTTCCGAATCCGCCAGCGCGGTGATGGTCAGGTCGGCCTCGTCGCGGATCGCGACGCCGTCGCGGGCGTCGGCGCGTACGCCGTTGACCTCGATCGCGCCGGTGGCGGGCACCAGATAGGCGTTGCGGTTCGCTCCGAGTTGACCTCGATCGCGCCGGTGGCGGGCACCAGATAGGCGTTGCGGTTCGCTCCGAGCGCATAGCTGATGCTTTCGCCGGCCTTCACCGTGGCCGCCACCACTCGCGCATCGGCGCGGATCGGCAACACGTCGGCGTCGCCCTTGATGCCGCTGGCAAGCGTAACGAACTTGCCGGAGCGGTCATCCTTCGGGAACGGCTTGGCGCCCCAGCACGGTTGTCCGCCATCCTGCGTCGGCTCGATCCAGATCTGGAAGATCCGCGTCGTCACCGGCTCGAGGTTGTATTCGGCGTGGCGGATGCCGGAGCCCGCACTCATCACCTGTACGTCGCCGGCCTCGGTGCGGCCCTTGTTGCCGAGCGAGTCCTGATGGGTGATCGCGCCTTCGCGAACGAAGGTGATGATCTCCATGTTAGCGTGCGGATGCGGCGGAAAGCCGGAATTGGGCGCGATCTCGTCGTCGTTCCAGACCCGCAGGCTGCCATGGTTCATGCGCTTGGGGTCGTAATAGTCGGCGAACGAGAAGTGATGACGGGCATTGAGCCAGCCATGGTCTGCCGCGCCGAGGGACTTGAAGGGTCGAAGTTCGATCATGGGATTTGCTCCTTTCGAACAGGTTTGACGTCTGTTGAGGAGCTAGATACGCCGGCTCAATTAGTGTATAAATAGAAACTATCGAAACTCATTGTTTCCAAATTGGCGATGCCGAAACTTCCGGATTTCGAGGCGCTGGCGATCTTCGCCAAGGTGGTGGAACTGCGGTCCTTCGCGGCGGCCGCCGCCGAGCTGGCGCTGTCGAAGGCGACTGTGTCCAAGGCAGTGGGACGGCTGGAGGAGCGGCTCGGGGCGCGGCTGTTCAACCGCACCTCGCGCCGTCTGGCGCTGACCGACGCCGGGCGGACGCTGGCGGTGCGCGCCGCCCAACTGCTGGCGGATGGCGAGGCGGCGGAGACCGAGGCGCTGGCGCAGTCTGCCGCGCCGCGCGGCGTGGTGCGGCTGGCCGCGCCGATGACCTTCGGGGTCAGGGTGATCGCGCCGCTGCTGCCGGATTTCATGGCGCGCTACCCCGACGTCTCGGTCGACCTGCATCTGAGCGACGCCATGGTCGATCTGATCGGCGAGGGCTTCGACGTCGGCGTGCGGATCGCGAACCTGCCGGATTCCTCGCTGGTGGCGCGCCGGCTGTGCCCCATGCCGCGCTATACCGTGGCCGCGCCGGGCTATCTCGCACGCTACGGCCGCCCGACCCATCCGATGCATCTGGCGCAGCATCGCTGCTTCGCCTACGCTTATCTGTCGACGCCGAACGTCTGGCATTTCACCAATGCCGCCGGCGACGAAGCGACGGTGCGGCCCTCGGGCCAGTTGCGCGTCAACAATGGTGAGGCGGTGCTGCCGGCCCTGATCGCGGGCCTCGGCATCGCCGATCTGCCGGCGTTCATCGTCGGCGACGCCATCGCTGCGGGGCAGGTCGAGGTCATTCTGCAAGACTGGAAGCAGGTCGAGGGTGCGGTGCATCTGGTGATGCCGCCGGGCGGGCCGCGTCCGGCGCGGGTCGAGGCCTTGATCGATTTTCTCGCTAACGGTCTCGTTCGCGTGCGGCCGTCATAGCGATGCGTCGCGCGGGTTTCATGCACGCTGCCGTTCGGCCTATAATGAAGACTGTGATTTCCACCACCCGAGGACCATCGCTCGCATGACACAGGCTGTTGTTTTCCACGCGCGGTTGCGCGTCCACCACATGGTGACGGCATGAGTCTCGACGCGATGTTCGACAAGGCGGCGGCCGGCGCCGCGCCGGTCGTCTCCATCACCATTCGCCGTCCGGACGACTGGCATGTCCATCTGCGCGACGGCGCGATGCTCAATGCGGTGTTGCCGTTCACCGCCGCGCAATTCGCGCGCGGCATCATCATGCCGAATCTGGTGCCGCCGGTGACGACGGTCGATGCCGCCAGCGCCTATCGCGAGCGTATTCTCGCGGCGCGTCCGCAGGGCTCGGACTTCCAGCCGCTGATGACGTGTTATCTGACCGACATGACCTCGCCCGATGAAATCGAACGCGGCCATGCCGAGGGCGTGTGGGTCGCGGCGAAGCTTTATCCGGCCGGCGCCACCACCAACGCACACCACGGCGTCACCAATATCCCGGCGCTGGCACCGGTGTTCGAGCGCATGGAAAAGATCGGGATGCCGGTGCTGATCCACGGCGAAACCACCGATCCCGAGGTCGACATCTTCGATCGCGAGGCGGTGTTCATGGAGCAAAGCCTGCTGCCGCTGCTGGCGCGCCATCCCGGGCTCAAGGTGGTGGTCGAGCACGCCACCACGGCGGAGACGCTGGATATCGTTCGCGCCCATGCCGGACGCGCGGCGGCAACGATCACGCCGCATCATCTCGTCATCAACCGCACGTCGATTTTCCAGGGCGGGTTGCAGCCGCATCTCTATTGCCTGCCGGTGGCGAAGCGCGAGCGGCACCGGCTGGCGCTGCGCGAGGCTGCGACGTCGGGCGAAAGCTGCTTCTTCATCGGCACCGACACCGCGCCGCATCTGCGCACACGCAAGGAAGCCGACTGCTGTTCGGCCGGTATCTTCGGCGGCGCCACCGCGTTGCAGACTTACGTGCAAGTGTTCGACGAAGAGAACGCGCTGGACCGTTTCGAGGCATTTGCCTCGCTCAACGGCGCGCGCTTCTACGGCATGGCGCCGAACGGCGGCACAGTCACGCTGGAGCGACGCGAGAGCCGCGTGATGGCGGCGGTCGATGTCGAGGACAGCGAGGTTGTGATCTTTCGCGGCGGCGTCACGCTGCCGTGGTCGCTCGTCAGCGCCTGATTTCATCATGGGATGAAAAGCGGACACGCGGTGCGCTCGCGCCGCGATTCCGGTCCTCGGCGCGGGGCATGATTGACTTGACCTGACGCGGAATTGGTCTTTTGTTGGTGCCCCCGTTTGGAAGTGCCGCCGAACGGCGGCGTGTGGCGATAGGCATTTGAAATTGTGTTCGGGACGCGCGCGGCGTGGGACTGACACATCGGGGGGATGACGTGTCGGAAGAAGACCAGGCCAATCTGCGGGCAGCCGCGCTGCGCTTTCATGAACTGCCCAAGCCGGGCAAGATCGAGCTGACGCCGACCAAGCCGCTGTCCAACACGCGCGACCTTTCATTGGCCTATTCGCCGGGCGTGGCCGCGCCGTGCGAGGAAATCGCCGCCGATCCTGAGCAGGCCTATCGCTATACCGCGAAAGGCAATCTCGTCGCCGTCATCTCCAACGGCACCGCCGTGCTGGGGCTCGGCAACATCGGAGCCGCGGCATCGAAGCCGGTGATGGAAGGCAAGGCCGTTCTGTTCAAGAAATTCGCCGGCATCGACGGTATCGACATCGAGATCGCCGAAAGCGATCCGGCCAAGCTGATTGAAATCATCGCACCGCTGGAGCCGAGTTTCGGCGGTATCAATCTGGAAGATATCAAAGCACCGGATTGCTTCCTGGTCGAGGAAACGCTGCGCGAGCGCATGAAGATTCCGGTCTTCCACGACGACCAGCACGGCACGGCCATCATCGTTGCCGCCGCCGTGCTCAACGCGATGCAACTGGTGGGCAAGGATATCGGCAGCGTCAAGATCTGCACCTCCGGCGCGGGCGCGGCGGCGATCGCCTGCATGGACATGCTGATCGCGGTCGGCGCCAAGCGCGAAAATATCTTCATCGCCGACAGCAAGGGCCTCGTCACCACCAAGCGCGGTAATTCGGTCGATCGCTGGCGCGGCGCGTTCGCGCAGGAGACCGATGCGACCGAACTCGCGGACGTGATGGCGGGTGCCGATATCTATGTCGGCCTGTCGCAGGCGGGTGCGCTGAAGCCGGAGATGATCCGCGACATGGCCGAGAATCCCGTCATTCTCGCGCTGTCCAATCCGGTGCCGGAGATCATGCCGGAAGTCGCCATCGCAGCGCGGCCGGACGCGCTGATTTGCACCGGACGTTCCGACTATCCGAATCAGGTCAACAACGTCCTGTGCTTTCCCTTCATCTTCCGCGGCGCGCTGGATTCCGGCGCGACCGTCATCAACGAGGACATGAAGCGCGCCGCCGCTTATGCCATCGCGCAACTGGCGCACGAGCCGGCGATGGATGTAACCGCCAGCGGCGCGCCGGCGACCTTTGGTCGCGACTATCTGATTCCGTCGCCGTTCGATCAGCGGCTGATCCTGCGCATCGCGCCCGCGGTGGCGCAGGCGGCGATGAGCAGCGGCGTCGCGCGTCGGCCGATCGCCGACATGGCGGCGTATCAGGACAGCCTCAAGCGTTTCGTGTTCCGCTCCGGTCTGGTGATGAAGCCGATGATCGAGCAGACGCTCGGCAAGAACATCCGCGTCGCCTTCGCCGACGGCGAGGATGAGCGGGTGCTGCGCGCCGCGCATGTGCTGATGGTCGAGTCCATCGCGCGCCCCATCCTGATCGGACGGCCGACGGTGATCGAGCAGCGTTTCGAACGACTGGGGTTGCCGCTGCACGCCGGCGATATCGAGATCATTAATCCGGAAGACGATCCGCGCTACCGCGACTACGTGGCGCTCTATCACTCCCTGCAGGAGCGCAATGGCGTCACGCTCGACGGCGCACGGGCCATCGTGCGCACCAACACCACCGCGATCGGCGCGCTGGCGGTGCGGCGTGGTGAGGCCGATGCATTGCTCTGCGGGTTGGAGGGCGATTTCCCGCGCCACGCGCAGGAGGTGCAGTCGATCCTCGGCCTGGCCGACGGCGTCTCGCATCTGTCGACGCTGTCGGTGCTGATCATGCCGCGAGGCACTTTCTTCCTTGCCGATACTTACGTCAACGCAGATCCCGACGCCGACGAACTGGTGAAGATCACCTTGCAGGCGCGCGATCATATGAGCCGCTTCGCCATCAAGGCGAAGGTCGCGCTGCTCAGCCATTCGGCGTTCGGTTCGCGCGACGCCGCCTCCGCCGCCAAGATGCGCGAGGTTTATCGCAAGCTGAAGGAAATCGCGCCGGACCTGCTGGTCGAAGGTGAGATGCCGGGCGATCTCGCCGTCAACGAGACGCTGCGCAAGGGCTACATTTCCAATCCGGCATTCGCCGGTGAGGCCAATCTGCTGATCTTTCCCAATCTGGAGGCGGCGAACCTGTCCTTGACCCTGCTCGCGGAAATCAACAACGGCCTCCCCATCGGGCCGATTCTGATGGGCACCGGCAAGGCCGCGCATGTACTGGCGCCGACGGTGACAAGCCGCGGCATCATCAACATGGCCGCGATCGCGGCGGCCGAAGCGGTGAAGGGTTGAGGCGGGCGTATTCGCCGTGATTCTAGAGTGTGTACGTCATGGCCGGGCTTGTCCCGGCCATCCACGTCTGTTTTTCGTCGACGTGCGTAGGTGGCCGGGATCATAGGCGAGCGAAACGACGCCGTTCTTCGAGCGGTTTTGGGCGAGCGAAGCAACGCCGTTCTTCGAACGGCTATGCCCGGCCATGACGACCGATAGAATTGAGAGTGACGGAGGCGAAAGAGTTCGCTGTCCTCACGCCCAAGGCCGGGCTTCGTGAGCCTTCGCCTCGTAGCTGGTGATTGAAGCCTTCTTCTCCATGGTCAGGCCGATGTCGTCGAGGCCGTTGAGCAGACAGTGCTTGCGGAACGGGTCGATCTCGAACTTGACCTTGCCGCCGTCCGGCCCACGGATTTCCTGATTGGCGAGGTCGACGGTCAGCGTCGAATTCGCGCCGCGTTCGGCGTCGTCGAACAGCTTGTCGAGATCGTCCTGCGAGACGCGGATCGGCAGAATGCCGTTCTTGAAGCAGTTGTTGTAGAAGATGTCGCCGAACGAGGTCGAGATCACGCAGCGGATGCCGAAGTCGAGCAGCGCCCACGGCGCGTGCTCGCGGCTCGAACCGCAGCCGAAATTGTCGCCCGCAACCAGAATCCTGGCGTTCTTGTAGGCCGGCTTGTTGAGCACGAAATCCGGATTGTCGCTTCCGTCGTCGTTGTAACGCTGCTCGGAGAACAGGCCCTTGCCGAGACCGGTGCGCTTGATGGTCTTGAGGTACTGCTTCGGAATGATCATGTCGGTATCGACGTTGATGATCTTCAGCGGCGCCGCGACGCCCTCGAGCGTGGTGAATTTGTCCATGACCGTTCCCGGGTTCCAGAAATGCGCCGATCGGGCGCAAGGAGTGGGGTTTTTAGCCAAATATGGCCGCCGGTCCAAGTCCCATCCGCGCAACGCCCATTTGCGCAAGGCTCGTACCCCGGGGCCCATACCAGGCTCGGAGCCGATGTTAGTCCGCGACGCTCGCCTCGATGGCCTCCATGTCGTCGTCCGACAGCCCAAGATGATGGCCGATTTCGTGCACCAGTATGTGGCGGACGATGAATCCAAGCGTTTCGTCGTGCCCGGCCCAGTAGTCGAGGATCGGACGGCGATAGAGCCAGATCATGTTGGGCAGCGGCGCCACATCGTCATTGCTCCGGAAGGGCAGGCCGACGCCCTGAAACAGGCCGAGGACGTCGAACTCGCCGTCGGCATCGAGATCGTCGAGCACCTCGTCGGTGGCAAACTCGTCCACCCGGATCACGACGCCGGCGCACAGGTCGCGGAACGGCTGCGGCAGCGTTTCGAGTTGCGCGCGGGCCATCGCCTCCAGTTCGGCGAGCGAGGGGGCTTTCGCGCCCGTCCACGACGATACGTCTTCGGCAAGCGGTTGGTTCTGGGTCGGGGCGCTCGGGTCCGGCATGGCGTTCAATGGGGAAATAGCGGGAATCGACGCTGGTCTTGAAGAATTGTAGCAAATATAACGGCGAATGACGCCGGTGCGGCAATTGGTGACGGCACCGCGGGCAGGAACGACGGGCGGCATGATGCGGATTTGGGATAGCGTCTTGAAGACGATGGCGGTTGCCGGCCTGTGTCTGGCGATGGCGAGCGCCGCCGCCAGCGCTGCCGAACAGCGGTCGGGGCAGTCGGCGTCCGGGACGCAGGCCGCATCGTCGAAGGCTGCCACCGATTTCTCGGCGCAGCAGCGCGCGCGTCGCCGCGCGCCGACCCGCATCCGGGTCCATCCCCGCTATCAGCGGCTCAGCCCCAACGCGGTGCGCGAATGCAGCGCGACCTATGTGCAGGAATTCCGCCCAAGCGGCACCGTCATCGTGCCGCGAATGCACTGTTTCTGGCGCGAGGGCTGAGATCGCGCCCCGAATCAGCGGAACCATCGATCGGATGGTACGTTGAGGCCGCAGCGATGCACGGTTACGGCCTCGCGAGAGGGGCTGTTTGTCGCAGGACCGTTCACTTGGCATTCACGTCCGTTTCCCTAGCGTTTCCCGACGCCGGCGTGAGGTCGCCGTTTGTCTTTCATGTCATCCTTGAGGGAGAACATTGATGTTGATTAAAAAGATTCTGGGGTTGCTTGCGGTCGGTGGGTTGCTCGTCGTTGCTGCTCCGACGCCGCAAGCGCAAGCCGCATCCCCGCTCACTCCTGGCGTCACGACGGCCATGCAGCAGGGTTCGGCAGGCGTGGTGACCGACGTGCAGTATCGCCGTCATCGCCATTATCATCCGCGTCGCCATTATCATCGTCATCACCGACACTATTACGCGCCGCGTGTCTACGTGCCGCGTGTTTACGTGCCGCATCGCCATCACCACCGGCACTATCGCCGCTGGTGATCGGCTAGGGATCGACGAAAACAGGCTCGCTCACGCGGGCCTGTTTTTTTGCGGGGACGCATCCATCTGCGCCGATTGCGGATTTGAGGTTAAGAAAATTGAAATGAGAGCGCGGTAATCACATGCGTCCGGCATACGTGATGTTCGGAGCAGTATTTGATTTTCGGATCGTGTGGATCACCAGCGTTTCGCCTGCCTCTTTTTTAGTCCTTTTCAATGATCGCAGGAGTTCCTGCCATGGCGTGGGAAAATCGCAAGAATCCCCGGGTGAATTTCGATCACGGCGTCAGGGTTCAGATGATGGCCATCGACGGCACCTGGCGGCGCGATTGCACCATGCGCGATGCATCCGACAGCGGCGCGCGGTTGACCGTGCAGGGGGCGCTCGAAGGGCTCGAACTGAAGGAATTCTTCCTGCTGTTGTCCTCGACCGGTCTGGTCTACCGGCGCTGTCGTCTGGTGCGGTTGCAGGGCGACGAGATCGGCATCGAGTTCATCAAGCCATCTTCCGGAAAAGCGAAGGGCCGCGCCGCGCGGTAGCGCTTCCACCCAGGACGGTTTGAAAAAGCCGGAATCCGGGTGGCGCGGCGCGCGCGATCGCGACATGATGGCCATGGTCCCGCGACCTGAGCCTTGCCTGCGCGGGATCGCCATCTCAGGCAGGACGTCGCCCATGACCGCTCATCCCTTTGCCATGTTCGAGACCGCGATCGGCGCCTGTGGCATCGTCTGGGGCGCGCACGGCATCGTCGGCGTGCAACTGCCGATGTCGAGCGCCGGGAAGACCCGGCTGCGCCTGCAGCAGCGCTACGGCGATCTTGTCGAAGCCGCGCCGCCGGCGGACGTGCAACACGCCATCGACGGCATGACCGAACTGCTCGACGGCAAGCCGAACGACCTTGCCGATGTCGCGCTGGATCTGTCGGAGGTGCCGGACTTCCACCGGCAGGTTTACGCGATCGCTCGCACCATCGCGCCCGGCAGGACGTTGACCTATGGCGATATCGCCAAGCGTCTCGGCGGCGTCGAACTGTCGCGCGATGTCGGGCAGGCGCTCGGCCGCAACCCGTGCCCCATCGTGGTGCCGTGTCATCGCGTGCTGGCGGCCGGTGGCAAGCCGGGCGGCTTCTCGGCCAATGGCGGCGTCGCCACCAAACTGAAGATGCTGGAAATCGAAGGCGCCTACGTCAATCACACGCCTTCGCTGTTCGATTGACCGCTTGCGCTACGCCTTCGGCGGCAATGTCGTGTTGACCGACGGCCGTTGCATCATTGTCTCGTTGAAAGCCGCGAGTTTCGGGAAGGCTGTGCGCCAGTCCTGATCGGGGAAACGGAAGTCGGCATAGCCGAGCGCGCAGGTCAGAGCGATCTGGGTGAGGTCGAGCGGGCGCTCCAGTATTTCGGGCCGCGCATTGAACAGCGCGAAGCCCTGCCAGGCGCGGTCCCATTGATCGGCGTCCCAGACGTCCCAGAATTTCTCCTGCGGCCGCAGCAGCCGCTCGTAGCGGCACAGCAGCATGGCGTCGAGCATCCCTTGCAGCAGCGAATGTTCGGTCCTGACCTTCCAGCGCGCGAGGCCGGAGGCGGGCATCAGCCTGCCGCCCGCGAGTTCGTCGAGATACTCGCAGATCACCAGCGAATCCGCGATAACGCTGCCGTCGTCGAGGATCAGCACCGGCAGCTTGCGCAGCGGAGTGACGTCATGGGCATATTGTTCGTTGGGCTTGCCCGGCGCGACCGTGGTCGGCACCAGTTCGATGCGGTCGATCAGTCCGAGTTCGATGGCGCAGATGTGCACCTTGCGCGCAAACGGCGACGCCGGAGAAAATGTCAGTTTCATCTGAAAGGCCTTTGGCGCGGGGGCAAATATCGGAGCGAATGAATTCTCGTGACGTGCGGCGTTGCGCGACGCCTCGCCGCGCAACGCCGCTTGATCGCGCGATCAGGCGGCGACCACCTTCTGCCGCTGCTCGCCGAGCTTGGCGATGCCCAGCGTCATGACGTCGCCGGCATTGAGGAATTGCGGCTGCGGCTTCATGCCCATGCCGACGCCGGGCGGCGTGCCGGTGGTGATGACGTCGCCGGGCATCAAGGTCATCATGCCCGACAGATAGGAGACGATCTGCGCCACGTTGAAGATCATGGTCGCGGTGGAGCCGGTCTGGCGGCGCTGGCCATTGACGTCGAGCCACATGTCGAGCTTCTGCACGTCGCCGACTTCGTCGGCGGTCACCAGCCACGGGCCGAGCGGCCCGAAGGTGTCGTGCGACTTGCCCTTGGTCCAGTTGCCGCCGCGCTCGATCTGGAAGTTGCGCTCGGACACGTCGTTGCAGACCGCGTAGCCGGCGACATACTTCAGCGCGTCGGCCTCGCTGACATATTTGGCGCGGGTGCCGATCACCACCGCGAGTTCGACTTCCCAGTCGAGCTTGGTCGAGCCGCGCGGCTTCTCGACATCGTCGTTGGGGCCGCACAGCGCGTTGTTGGCCTTCATGAACACGATGGGTTCGGTCGGGATCGGCAGGTTGGATTCCGCCGCGTGATCGGCGAAGTTGAGGCCGATGGCGATGAACTTGGGGCTGCCTCCGACCGGCGACCCGAGGCGCGGCGAGCCGCTGACGGCCGGCAGCTTCGCGGCATCGAGCGCGGCGAGTTTCGCCAGCCCGGCCGGTGAAAAGGCGTCGCCGGCGAGATCGCCGATCTGGCCGGACAGGTCGCGCAACTGGCCGGAGGCGTCGATCAGGCCCGGCTTTTCGCTGCCGGCGGCGCCATATCTCACAAGTTTCATCGTGGTCTCCCTGCGGTCTTGTTGATCGCTATCTCTTGAAACAAGGCGCGGATGAATTCAACCGCGCCCGGGTGGAAACGGGGGTGTCGCCGGCTGCTACACCTCCAGCCGGAAGGCGTCGCCGTCGCGCTTGATGTGGCCGGCGGTGAAATGGCCGCCGATCACCAGGGTCGGCGTGTCGGCGAAGCGGCCGAACAGCATTCGGCGGCTTTCAATCGACTGCACCGGGTCGGTGTCGAAATTCGACGACCAATCGAGATGCGCCATCTGGCACGGATGATGGGCAACGTCGCCGGTCAGCAGCGCTTCCTTGCCGTCGGAGCGGATCAGGATGCTCATGTGGCCGGGGCTGTGCCCCGGCGTGGAGATCAGCGACACCTCGTCTGACAGTTTTGCGTCGCTGGCGACCAGATCGGCCCGCCCGGCCTCCACGATGGGCTTCACCGAATCCTCGAACACCGCGCGATGCTCCGGGCTGTCGCTATGGGCCGCCCAATAATCGTATTCGGTCTTGCCGAACGCATAGCGCGCCTTCGGAAAGGTCGGCACCCAACGACCATCCTTCAGCGTCGTGTTCCAGCCGACATGATCGACGTGCAGATGCGTGCACAGCACCGTGTCGATCGACTCGGGCGGATAGCCGGCGTCAGTCATCGTCTTCAGGAACGGCGTGTTGAGGTTGTTCCAGGTCGGTACGCCGCGACCCTGCTTGTCGTTGCCGATGCAGGTGTCCACCACGATGCGTTGCGACGGCGTCTCGATCACCAGCGAGTGCACGCTCATGCGGAGCCGTCCTTCGTCGTTGGCGAAGTGCGGCGTCAGCCAGGGCATCTGCTGAATCTTCTCGGGAGTGGCTTGGGGCAGGATGAACCGGGTGTGCCCGACGGTTTCCATCTCGACGATTTTTGTGATTTTGACCCGGCCGACGGTCCAGTTCATCCAGCTTTCCTCCATTTCTTATCTGCGTCCAAGGATGAAACTTTCGTGTGGTCCGCGCAATGGATCATCTTGCGAGCGATGGCGTTGTCGTGTCGGGCGGTGACAGGAGCGCGCAATGCCGGAATTGACCATTTCCACCGAGCAGGTCGGCTATCTTATCGAGAAGGCGCGGGAATTCGACGCCAAGGACGAAGCGACCGATGTCGAATCCGGCTCCAATGCCAGCGACGACCGCATGATCGATGTGCTCGAGGATCATGCCGACGATCCCGTGGTGCGCGAGATCGCCGGCTTCATCAATGCCATGAGCGTGGACGAGCAGATCGATCTGGTGGCGCTGATGTGGCTCGGCCGGGGCGACGGCTCCATCGAGGAATGGGATGCCCTGCGGGCCGAAGCCGCGCGCAACCACAACAATCGGACCGCCGGCTATCTGCTGGGCGAGCCCCTGCTGAGCGACTTTCTCGCCGAGGGGCTCGATGAATTCGGCCTGACCTGGACCGACGAGCGCACCACGTCGGCCGGGTAGCACGGACGCCTACATCGTGCCGGGGAAAGCGCCGCCGTCGAGCAGCAGGTTCTGCCCGGTGATGAAGCCGGATTTGGCGCCGCACAGGAATGCGCAGGCGAGGCCGAATTCCTCCGCGTCGCCGAACCGGCCGGCGGGGTTCTCGCTGGCGCGCTGCTTCATGATCTCCTCGGTGGAGACGCCGGCGGCCTTGGCCTGACCGGCCGAGACATTGCGGATACGGTCGGTGTCGAACGGCCCCGGCAGCAGGTTGTTGATGGTGACGTTGTGGCGCACCGTCTTGCGCGACAGGCCGGCGATGAAGCCGGTGAGGCCGCTGCGCGCGCCGTTCGACAGCGCCAGCACGTCGATCGGCGCTTTCACCGCCGCCGAGGTGATGTTGACGATACGGCCGAACTTGCGCGCGATCATGCCGTCGACCGTCGCCTTGATCAGTTCGATCGGCGTCAGCATGTTGGCGTCGAGTGCCTTGATCCAGTCGTCGCGGGTGAAGGTGCGGAAGTCGCCGGGCGGCGGGCCACCGGCATTGTTGACCAGAATATCGGGATCTGGGCAGGCTTTCAGCGCGGCGGCGCGGCCTTCCGGCGTGGCGATGTCGCCGGCCACTTCGTTCACTTCGATGCCGGGATAAGCCTTGCGGATTTCGGCGGCGGTTTTGGCCAGCGCCTCCGCGCCGCGCGCTGTGAGAGTGAGATTGACGCCTTCGGCAGCCAGCGCCATCGCGCAGCCGCGTCCGAGACCCTTGCTGGATGCGCAGACCAATGCGCGGCGGCCTTTGATTCCCAGATCCACAGCTTCGCTCCCGTTTTCTTGATGGTTGTCGATGATGGGCGGGACCTTAGCCAAAGCGGGATGCCCTGATAAGCCCGCAAGACCTCCCGAAACGCATATCTGGCCCTTGCGTTGAAGTGGGGCGGCCTACAACCCGTGCCGCCGCTTGAGCCGGTCGATATAGGCGATCATGTCCGGTGGCAGCGACTTGATCCCCTGGGCTGCGGCCCACGAGAGCGTCGGTCGCAGCGACGACTGGCGGAGAAAGGCCGGCTGGCGATCGGCGGGCATCAATTGATCGGCAATCAGCACCAATGTGATCGCCACCAGAAACAGTCGCGCCGCACCTAGCAGCGCGCCGGCGAGACGGTCGGGCAGGCCGATGTCGGTGCCGGTGATTTCGTCCATTACCATGCGCAGCAGCTTCCCGAACACGATGCCGGCCACAAGGAAGACGATGAACAGCAGCGAGGGGCCTTCCAGCAGGGAGGTCTGGGAGGACGACGTTTGCGGCGAGATCAGGCCGGTGATCCAGACCGCGACCGGCATCGCGATCAGATAGCCTACGATGGTTGCGGCGCTGCGCAGCAGGCCGGACTGGAAGCCGCTTACGATCGCGATCAGCAATCCGGCACAGATCGCGATATCGAAGATGTTCATTTCTATTTAGCGGCCTTGATGAGTAGGCGGCGACTGGCGTGTGATGTAGTGAAATTCTTCCGTCATTGCGAGGAGCGGAGCGACGAAGCAATCCGGTTCTTTCATTGCGGCCTTCTGGATTGCTTCGTTGCGCTCGCAATGGCGATTGGCAACTAAACTTAAGGCACCATAGGTGGCTGGCCTTTTGTTTACCCCGCCCGAGTCTCGGCCTTGATCATGTCGGCGGCCTTCTCACCGATCATGATGGTCGGCGCATTGGTGTTGCCACCGATCAATGTCGGCATGATCGAGGCGTCGACGACGCGCAGGCCGTCGACGCCGTGCACCTTCAGCGTCGGGTCCACCACCGCCATCGGGTCGTTTACGCCCATCTTGCAGGTGCCGACGGGATGGTAAACCGTATCGACGCGCTGGCGCAGCACCTCGCGGATCGAGTCGTCGCTGTCGATGCCGGCCGTGAAGACGTCGGATGTGGTGATCGCCTTCAATGCAGGCGCATCCAGAAGCCGTCGTGTCTCCTTGAAGCCGGCGACCATGTCCTCGAGATCGGCGGGATCGCCGAAGAAGTTCGGATCGATCGCCGGCGCGCGCATCGGATCGGCGTCGTGCAGCCAGACGCTGCCGCGGCTTTTCGGCCGCAACAGGCAGACGTGGCAGGAGTAGCCGACGCGATTCCACGCCGGCTTGCGGCCGTGGTCCTCGATCATGCCGGTGCAGAAGTGAAGCTGCATGTCAGGCACGTCGAGATCGGGGCGCGATTTGAGGAAGCCGCCGCACTCCGCGACATTGGAGGTCATCGGCCCGCGCCGTTCGCGGCGATATTGCATGATGCCCTTGAAGATGCGCGAGAGGCCGGGGAAGGAGAGGCCGGCGAAGTAGGGCGCATCGGAGGTGAAGCCGAACACGAAGTCCGGATGATCCTGCAAATTCTGTCCGACGCCGGGCAGGTGATGCGTCGAGGCGATTCCGAGCCTGGCGAGTGCAGCCGCGTCGCCGACGCCGGACAGCAACAGCAGTTGCGGCGTCTGAAATGCGCCGAGGCTGAGGATCACCTCACGCCGCGCGCGGATTTCGAATGTCTCCTTGCCGCGCCGGTATTTGACGCCGACAGCGCGCTTGCCGTCGAAGACGATGCTGGTGGCGCGGGCGCCGGTTTCGACCTTGAGGTTCGGCCGGTTGCCCATGAACGGATGGATATAACCACGCGCGGCGCTCCAGCGTTCGCCGTTCTTCTGCGTCACCTGATAGACGCCGAGCCCTTCCTGCTCCGCGCCGTTGAAATCGTCGCGGATGCGGAATTGCGCCTCGCGCGCGGCTTGCAGGAAGATGTCGTGAACCGGATTGTCGGATTGCAGATTGGAGACGCCGAGCGGGCCGCCCTTGCCGTGATACTCGTCCTCGATCGCGGCATTGTCCTCCGAACGCTTGAAGTAGGGCAGTACGTCGTCGTAGGACCAGCCGGTGTTGCCGAGCGCGGCCCAGTGATCGTAGTCGCTGCGATGGCCGCGGATATAGACCATCGCGTTGATGGCGGATGACCCGCCGAGGGCACGGCCGCGCGGCTGATAGCCGATGCGGTTGTTGAGCCCGGCCTGCGGCACGGTGTCGAACGCCCAGTTGTTGACCTTGCCCGACACCATCAGCACCAGCGCGCCGGGCGTGGTGACCACCCAGTTGTCGCCCTTGCCGCCGGCTTCCAGCAGCGCCACGGAGACACCGGGATCTTCCGACAGGCGGCTCGCCACGGCGCAGCCGCCGGATCCGCCTCCCACCACGACGTAATCGAATGTGTCGGTCACTGTTCGCTCCCCGGTACTAGCTTTGAAATTTTTTGAGTCCGGCGGTTGGTCCGCCGTGTCGTTACGACAGGAATCGCAGCAATTTTTCCATACGCGCAATCTTTGCGCCATAGGGCGGATAAAGATCGGCGAAGCGGTTGAAGCGCGAACGATAGAAGATCGGCTTCAGCTTGCTGAAGGTGCGGAAGCCCCATTCGCCATGATAGGCGCCGATCCCCGACGCGCCGACGCCGCCCATCGGCTGGTTGATCTGCGTGAAATGAAACAGGCAGTCGTTGACCGTCACGCCGCCCGATACCGTGCGCGCCAGCACCTCGTCGCGCGCGGTATCGTCGCTGCCGAACCAGTAGAGGGCGAGCGGCCGGTCGCGCTCGTTGATGAAGGCGATCGCCGCTTCGGTCCCGGCGCAGTCCACCACCGGCAAGACCGGTCCGAAAATTTCCTCCTGCATCACCTTCATCTCCGGCGTCGCGCCGAGAATGACGGTCGGCGGAAACTTGCGCAGGGTCTGCCAGGCGGGGTCGTTGGCGGCGGCAGGCTGGATGATGCGCCCGCCCTTCGCCGCGGCATCGCTCACCAGCCCTTCGAGGCGGGCATAATGCTGGCCGGAGACGATGGAGGTGTAGTCCGGGTTGTCGGGCGCAGTGCCGTACATCCGCCGCATGTTCGCCGCAACTTTCCCGGCGAAATTTTCAGCGGTTTCTCGCGCCACCAGTGCGAAGTCCGGAGCGATGCAGGTCTGACCGGCATTGAGCAGCTTGCCGTAGGCAATTCGTTCCGCCGCCTGATCGAGATTAGCGGAACGGTCGATGATCGCCGGCGACTTGCCGCCAAGTTCGAGCGTGACCGGCGTGAGATTGCGCCCCGCCGCTTCCGCGACCAGGCGGCCAACGCGCGTCGAGCCGGTGAACATCAGGTGATCGAACGGCAGCGCGGCGAAGGCTTCGGCGATGTTGCCGTCGATATCGGTCACCGTCAGCTCCGATGAGTCGAATGCGTCGGCAACGGCCCGTTTTAACAGGGCCGCGAAGCGCGGCACCAGTTCGCTGGGTTTGATCATCACGCGGTTGCCGGCGGCGATCGCCGCGACTGCCGGCGCGAGTGTAAGCTGCAACGGATAATTCCACGGCGCGACGATGCCGACGACGCCGAGCGGCTGCGGCAGCAGGCGGTTCTTCGCCGGCCAGAACTGCGGCTGCGTCGCCACGCGCTGCGAAGCCATCCACGACCTGAGGTACTTGCGCGCGTGCCTGATCTCGCCCTGCACCAGCAGCGTTTCCGCCATCGTGGTTTCGATCGCGGCGCGATGGCCGAAATCCGCGGAGATCGCTTGCTGGAATGCCGTCTCATTCGCCGCCAACACAGCACTCAGCCTGTCGAGGCGTGCGAGCCGCTCCTCAAGCGTCGGCGGCCGTTGCTGGCGCGACAGCCCGACCATCCGTTGAAAATTAGCTTCGAGAGCGTTGCCGCTCGGCTGGATAACGGATGAGTCCATGGGGTCCTCGCGGCTGCCTGAAGGAACGCGATGCTGTGCCTTCGCGGCCCGTCGAGCAAGGCGTCCCAGGCTTTCCCGCGAAATATTCGAAGGATCGAGGCGCAATCTGTTGCGCGCAGGGCCGGATTTCTGCGGTTTCGCGCGCCCGATCCTCCGTCGCACCCATTTTGGTTCCGCTGTCATAAAATATTGAAAAGAACTGCCGGAGCCCCCTTCCCAAAGGGGGCGAGCATTGGTACATACGCCCCGCGCCGTCGGCTTTAGCTGCGGTTGCCTTCTCAGGAAGTCTTGAGCCGGGACCAATCGACGCCCTTGGGCGTTGAACTGGCCTTTTTTCCCCTGTTGAGGCGCGCATGGATTTATCGCGGGGTGGAGCAGCCCGGTAGCTCGTCAGGCTCATAACCTGAAGGTCATAGGTTCAAATCCTATCCCCGCAACCA